>OLHK01000348.1_pt1 | contig 13463 bp, 6 predicted proteins | sample 1609371 | NCBI WGS metagenome assembly OLHK01 (sample SAMN05416779, study PRJEB24817) | seawater metagenome | isolation source: Sea water | place: Canada:Atlantic | collected 2013-11
ACCTCTCTATTCGTCGGCAGCGTCAGATGTGTATAAGAGACAGGCGTTGACCATTGCCGTTAACCACTTCAAGTCCAAGGGCTGCGGCAGCGCTGAGGGGACCAATGCCGAACAGGGTGACGGCCAGGGCTGCTGGAACCCGGTTCGCACCCAGGCGTCAAACGCGCTGGCGAGCTGGCTGGCCTCGGACCCCACCGGTACCGCCGAGGAAGACGTACTGATCATCGGTGACCTGAATGCCTACGCCAAGGAAGACCCGATCCGCGCACTGATCAACAACGGCTATACCGATCTGGCCGCACAAGCGGACGGGGAAAGCGCCTACTCCTACGTGTTCTTCGGCCAGGCCGGCTACCTAGACCACGGCCTTGCGAACAACTCACTGGCACCGAAAGTGACCGACACCACGGTGTGGCACATTAACGCCGACGAGCCCCGCGCGTTGGACTACAACACCGACTTCAAATCGCCTGAACAGCAGGCCAGCTTCTACGCGCCGGACAGCTACCGCGCCTCTGACCATGATCCGGTGATCATCGCCCTTGAGATGGAAACCGCGTCGATGGCAGACCGGGCGGACCTGAACGGGGATGGTCGCGTTGACGGCCGGGACGTCGCACGATTCATCCTGGCAAGGCTGTTTGGCCGGGCCTCCGTTGAGCATTACGACGTCAATGGCGACGGTCGCGTTAACTACCGCGATCTGCTGGCGATTCTGGAGTCGAAACACCAGCGCTGACAGTCATTGATACTCACAAACGCCCGCCTTCGTGCGGGCGTTTCTTATTTCGGCAACAAAAGCATCACATCACTGACATCCAGGACATGGAACATGCGGGGAATAAATCAAAAAGCAGGAGCAAGGAAATGATCCGCAAGTCAGCCTGGGTATTACTCCCCTTAATCGCACTGGTCGGCTGTAACAGCGACGATGACGACAACGGCAGCAACGACAACACAGCCAGCCCGCTGAGCCTGAACGTTCTACACATCAACGATCACCACTCACACCTTGAAAGCGGCTCGCAGTCCCTGACCATCGCTGGGCAGGAAACCGAGTTCTCCGCCGGGGGCTTCCCCCGAGTTGCAGCCAAGATCGCCGAGCGTGAGATGGCCCTGGATAATGTGCTGAAACTGCACGCCGGCGATGCCATCACCGGCACCTTGTACTTCACCTCCTACGAAGGTGAAGCCGATGCCGAGCTGATGAACCTGGTGTGTTTCGACGCCTTTGCGCTGGGCAACCACGAGTTCGACCGTGGCGATGAAGGCCTGAAGAAGTTCCTGGATTTCCTCGCCAGCGGCAGTTGCCAGACGCCGGTTCTGGCAGCCAACGTAGTGCCCCAGGTTGGCACTCCCCTGGCCCCGACCGCTGTTGACGATTACATCAAACCCTATGTGGTGAAGGAAGTCGCCGGCCAGAAAGTGGGTATTGTCGGCATCGACATCGCCAACAAGACCCAGAACAGCTCCAGCCCGCTGGACACCACACAATTTCTGGACGAAACCGAGAGCGCCCAGGAAGCCATTAACGAATTGGAGGCCGATGGCGTCAACAAGATCATCCTGCTAACTCACTACCAGTACGAAAATGATCTGATACTGGCCGGAGCCCTGTCCGGTGTGGACGTGATCATTGGCGGCGATTCCCACTCCCTGCTGGGTGACTTCGACGACTTCGGCCTGACGTCCTCCGGAGCCTATCCCACCGAGTTGACCAACGCCGACGGTGACAAGGTTTGTGTCGCGCAGGCCTGGCAGTATTCCCAGGTGGTGGGTGAACTCAATGTTCAATGGAACGCAGACGGCGTGGTGGAATCCTGTGTCGGTGTGCCTCACCTGCTATTGGGCGACGACATTGTCCGTGAAGACGGCAGTGGTAACGAATACACACCCGAAGGTGCGGAATTACAGGCGATCATGGACGCCGTCGAATCTGCTCCGCAGTTGAGCATCGTCACCGAAGACGCCACCGTGGCAAACGCCCTGGCCAATTACACCCAGCAACTGGACACTTTCCGCAATGAGGTGGTGGGTACCGCAACCGAAGACCTCTGCCTTGAGCGCATTCCCGGCCAGGGCACCAGCAGTCTGCCCAGCTGTGCAGGCACGACAGGAGCGCGTGGGGGTGACATCCCCAATGTGGTAGCCCAGGCCTTCCTGTTCCAGAGCAAGAATGCCGATGTGTCGATCCAGAACGCTGGCGGCGTACGCACGGACATTGAGGCCGGCGACATCACCATCGGCGACGGCTATACCCTGTTGCCGTTTGCCAATACCCTGGTCGATCTGACCATGACAGGCGCCGAAATCCGCCAGGTGCTGAACGAAGCTGTCGCCTTTGCCCATGCGCCCGATGGCTCCACCGGTGCCTACCCTTACGCCGCCGGCCTGCGTTGGAACGTGGACATGAACCGCGCCGAGGGTGACCAACTGTACAACATCGAAGTGAAAGGCCGCGACGAGACCCAATGGCGCGCCCTCACCGATGGTGAAACCCTGAACGTGGTCACCAACAGTTTCACCGGTGGCGGACGGGACGGCTATGTGACCTTCGGCACCGTCACCGACGACGGCCGCTCGGAGGACACCTTCCTCGACTACGCCCAGTCCTTCGTGGACTACGTCAGCGAGCAGGGCACCATCAGCAAACCCGCGATGGATGATTACTCGACCCAGTCCTACACGCCACCGGCACCGTAACGGCAACCATCCCCAGGCCCGCTTCATAGCGGGCCGGTTTTTGTTATGCTGCCGGATAGTTCAAACCCGGAGCATTCAATGTCGCAGAATTCCAGCGCCCAATTCCCTGCCTATTCCCTCCTTGAGCTGGCCTCCGTTCGCGAAGGCGATTCCGTGGGGCAGACCCTGGCCAACAGCGTCGCCTACGCCCGCCATGCGGAAAGCCTGGGCTTTAACCGTTTCTGGCTGGCCGAGCATCACAACATGGAAGGCATCAGCAGTTCCGCAACGGCCGTGCTGGTGGGACACATTGCCGGCGCTACCAGCTCTCTCCGGGTAGGGTCCGGGGGTATCATGCTGCCCAACCATCCGCCGCTGGTGATCGCCGAGCAGTTCGGCACCCTGGAAAGCCTCTATCCCGGCCGAATTGACCTTGGACTGGGCCGCGCCCCTGGCACCGACCCCGTGACCAGCCGGGCGCTGCGCCGGGACGGCCTCGGGGCAGAACAGTTTCCCGAGGATGTCGCGCGTCTGCAGTCTTTGCTGGGGCCACTCCAGCCGGGCCAACCGGTCAAGGCCATTCCCGGCGCTGGCACCCATGTGCCCATCTGGCTGCTGGGCTCCAGCCTCTACAGCGCACAACTTGCCGCCATGCGAGGTCTGCCCTATGCCTTTGCCGGTCACTTCGCGCCCCGGCTTTACCGCGAGGCGATCCAGACATACCGGGACAACTTCCAGCCTTCGCATCAACTGGATAAACCCTATGTGATTCTGGCCGTTCCGGCCGTGCCAGCGGATACCGACGAAGAGGCCCAGTTCCTGGCCACCACGAGTTATCAGCGCATTCTTTCCCTGTTCCGAGGCCAACCGCTGTGGATGCGGCCGCCGGTCAAATCCATGGACGGTTTATGGAACAGCGGTGAACAGGCAGGCGTGAAGGACTTCCTGTCCCTGCAGTTACTGGGCAGCGAGAATACTCTCCGGGAGCAGCTGGAACGGTTATTGCTGACTGTGGAGGTGGACGAACTGATGTTTACCGTGGATCTGTACGACCCCGAAAAACGGCGGCACGCGCTGGATATCCTGGCCGCGACCCGACACTGAAGCCCAACCGGAGACAACCATGGCTACGCCCGAATTTCATGTTTTCCTGTCCCACGGCCTGGAGAGTGGCCCTGGTGGCACCAAAGTACAGGCTCTGAAAGCCGAGGCAGAAACCTTTTCTGGTGTGAGCGCGATTGCCGTGGATCATCGCAGTACGAAAGATCCTGCCGAACGTCTTAAGCAGATGAAAGAAGCCATGGCTGAGGCCGGTGCCGATCCAGAAAGAACCATTCTGGTCGGTTCCAGCATGGGAGGCTGGGTGTGCGCCCGCACCAGCGCAGAAACGCCGGTACTGGGGTGCTTTTTGCTGGCTCCGGCTCTGGCGCTGTCAGCCTATCCGCAATCCAGCCCCCGTATTCAGGCCCGGCACACCCAGATCATTCACGGCTGGGACGACGATGTGGTGCTGCCGATGCCGGTGATTGAGCTGGCACGGGAACAGAAGCTATCGCTGCTGGTACTTCCGGACGGACATCGTCTGGAAAATAGCCTTGAGCGGCTGGTGATTGAGTTCAGGGGTTTCATGACCGACTGCCTGTCCAACGACTGACCACCGGTGCCCTATTTCATCCGCGAGGCTTCGAACACTGCCAGTTCCTGGCCGTTTTCACCCAGCAACCGAAGCTCGATGCCTTCGAGATTGACACCAACGGTCTTGGCCAGGGCCGCGAACAGCAATTGTTCCGTCTGGTTATCCGGGCAGGCCCTGCGGGTGCTGGCCATGGAATCAAACAACAGGTTCTCACCCCTGACCTGATAGTCACCCATGTATTGGTTGCAGCCACTGAAGCCGCTCACCCGGCCGTCGTCCAGAAACAGAATGTGGGGTTTCTGGTCGGCGTTGGTTTCCGACACCGGCTCACCCGCGATGCTCAGCAGCTGCCAATAGGTATTGGTCAACGGCATCGCCACGATATCATCGGCCGAACGGCTGGTGGCAGGTGACCCGACGCAACCGGCCACAAAGAGCAGAGCAAACAAAATTGCCACATGCCCGGATACCGACACGACTCCTCTCATGTGTTTTCTCCCTATACGGGTTAACAAAAAGCGCTTCAAGCCAACAACCCTGCCAGCCCCGACGCCCTGATTACGCTACGCCCCACCGCCTCTTTCAGCACACCTTCCTGGCATACCGCCAGGCTAAGCCAGTGGCGTGCCCGGGTAATGCCGGTGTATACCAGCTCCCTGGTCAACACCGGGGTCAGGCGGTCCGGAATCACCAGGCAGGCGTGGGTAAATTCCGAGCCCTGGGACTTGTGCACGGTCATGGCGTAGACCGTTTCCATCGATTGCAAACGGCTGGGCGATATCCATCGGACACCTCCGCTACCGTCACTGGACGGAAAGGCGACCCTCAGGGTCTCAACCGGCTCACCCGCGTCGTTACGATCCCAGGGCACGCTCAGGGTAATACCGATATCGCCATTCATCAGGCCCAGATTATAGTCGTTTCCGGTGATCAGTACCGGACGACCGGCGTACCAGCCTTCGGTGCGCTCGATCAAACCGGCACCGTGTAAACGCCCGGCAATGTCACGGTTAAGCCCTTCTACTCCAAACGGCCCCTGACGCAACGCGCAAAGCACCTTGAAGCGATTGAACGCCGCGAGCACCTCGGTTGCCCAGGCGTCCCATGATTCACGCCCATTCGCCTCGACGTCGGTGGCAGGTTTGCGGTCACGAATCAGCTTTAGATAGTGACCATAGCCAACCGGAGGCTCGACCGGCGTAGTGCCGACCACGCGCTGCTCACCTTGATTGTGGAAGCGTTCCGGACTGCCGGTCAGGGCATGGCTTGCCAACCATCCCATGTCAATCTCACCAGTCAGCCAGGCCACATCCTCAAAGCCCTGGTTACGGCACTGGCCGATCAGTTCCCTGCTGAGCTGGCCCGCATTGGTGGCCGACGCCAGCACGCCGATACCGCTATGCTCGTCAAACCGATAGCTCTTTCGCAGCATGGCAACCGCCTGGTCCAGGGCCAGGCCTTCGGAGTCCAGCAGCTCTGATGGCAATTGACATCCGGTCACCGCTTGCAGCCATTGCGCCGTTTGCGGCAGGTAGTGTGCGCCTTCGGCGCGCTGGCAGAGCTCCCCCAACACCGCACCAGCGTCCACCGACGCCAGTTGATCCTTGTCCCCCAGCATAATCAGCCTGGCCTTGTCGGGCAGGGCGGCAAAGACCGACGCCATCAGGTCCACATCCACCATGGACGCTTCATCAATCACCAGGATATCCAATGGCAACGGATTGTCCTCGTTGTGACGAAAACTCCGTGAACCCGGGCGACTGCCCAACAGCCGGTGCAACGTGGTGACCTGGGTTGGAATGGCGGCTTTCTCCGGTGCACCTGGAAGGCCTTCCAGCGGCAGACGGTCGACGGCACCACCGATGGACTCGCTGAGCCTTGCGGCCGCTTTTCCGGTTGGCGCCGACAGGCGGATGCGCAGGTAAGGGTTGTCACCGGCGGCCTCCGCAGATTGACAGGCCATCGACTGCAAGGCCGCCAACAGGTTGACAACGGTGGTGGTTTTACCGGTGCCGGGGCCGCCGGTAATGACACTGAAGCGGTTCCGTGCTGCCAGGGCACAGGCCACTTTTTGATAATCCGGCGGGCCATCGGAATCGTTTTCCGTGCCGAACAGGGTATCCAGTGCCGTTTTCAACGGAGCGGTATCCGTCAACGCCACACGGTTATCGAGACGTGCCCGAATACCGGCGGCAATAGCCTGCTCATAGCGCCAGAATCGACGCAGGTACAGCCGCGAGCCATCCAATACCAGCGGTGCTGCCTGCTCGCCGTTGCTGACAGCGCAGCTTTGCCCCAGCATCCCAATCAGTTGGTCAGCGTCGACACTGGCAAACAGATCCGACGGCCTCGGGCTGTTTTCAGGTAGAGAACCGACGCCTTCCGGCGGCAGTACCAGCGTTGGTTCCGTGGCACGACAGAGATGACGCACATCCAGGCAAACGTGCCCCCGTCCCACCTGGTGTGACACCATGGCTGACAGCAGCGCAAGCATGGCCGTCGGCTGTTCGCCCTGTTCACGAACCATCGTGCAAACAAACGTCGCAAAGGCATGATCGAGAGCACGAATCCAGTCGCGCTCTACCCACTCGTCCAGCAAGGCCAGAGCGTCAGCAGCGGTTTGGGGCAACCGTGGTGCCGGTTCGGGCTCAACGGCGTCGAACAGGTCCGCAATGGTTCCGCTTTCTCCGGTCATGCTGCCTTCTCCCCCTGGCCGCTGAACAGCCGGTCCAGTTCCTCGATCAGGGCTCTGTCCGGTCGTTCGGTAAAAGCGCCGGCGCCCGGTGCATCACAGCCGCGGAGGAACAGGTAGACGGCCCCTCCCATGTGGCTGTCGTAATCGTAATCCGGCAGGCGCGTTTTCAACAGGCGGTGTAGCGCCAGCAGGTAGATGACGTACTGCAGGTCGTAACGCTTCTCAAGGATTTTCTCTTTCATCACGTCCGGTATATAGGCCTGATCATCCTCCCCCAGGAAGTTCGACTTGTAGTCCAGCACGTAGTAGCGGCCTTCGTGTTCAAACACCAGATCGATAAACCCTTTCAGCATGCCATTGAAGGTGGCTTGCTGGGCCTCGGGACGCGGATCACCACCCAGCGTATGCCGGCGGACCAGCCCGTCCATAGTAAGGGTGTTCACTTCGTGGCTTTCAAACCAGAACTCCAGTTCGGGCCGGAAGGTATCAAGGCCGGCCAGGGAGCATGTCCCGCTGATGCCCGGAAGGGGGATGTCCATGGTGATCAGGGTGTCGATCCAGGTTTTCAGGGCGTCAGCCCAATCACCCCAATTGCGTAACTGGCAACGGCGCTCCAGCAGTTCGTGGAGATCCTCCGGTGCATCAGCCACCTGCTGGAACCCCTCTCTCGCGCACCACTCCAGAATATCATGCAGGAAGGTGCCGGGGCCGGAGCCTTTCGGGAAGCCATGCTGGTTGGCCGGTTGCGGCCCTTGCCGGTCGGGAGCCATCGCGGCAAGAGTATCGGCCACGACGGGCTCGTCCTCGTCGCGCAGATTCTCTTGCTCCGCATCTTCACTGGCCGGGGCGAAGTCGTTCCCGTAACTACCGCGGGCGCCATAGGTGATCGCGGAATAGCTGGCGATCCACCAGTGTTCCCGGGCTTCCCGCACGGGCTCCAGGGCATTGCCAAGCTCCGGTTCCTCATCGCCCGCGTATACGTCGTCTCCCGGCTCAGGCATCGGCACCACATCGATTGCGGGTTCGCCGGTGGCCACGGACTGCAGGAAGGGCATCAGGTCCGTGTCTTCATCGCTGGCAGAGCGGCCAATCAGGTGCCCCAGACCACTCTGCCGCCAGCCTTTGATGCCGCTGGCGCCAACCCAGGTGGCGTGACGGGATCGGGTCAGGGCAACGTAGAGTTTGCGAATATCCTCACCCAGTCGTTCGCGGTCGGCCCTGGCCAGGGTGTCTTCATCCGGCTCAAGGGAAATCTGCAGTCGGCCTTCGTCATCGTGGTACTTGATAAACGCCTGGTTCGGCTTTTCCTCGCGGAATTCGGTGGCAAACGGCAGGAACACCAAAGGGTACTCCAGGCCTTTGGATTTGTGGACGGTGACCACCTTGACCAGCCCGGCATCGCTTTCCAGGCGCATGGTGCGGTGCTCGTCCTCATCGTCGGAATCCTGCAACATCTCGGTGTAGTGGTGAATGAGCGCATGTTCGCCGTCCAGCTGCTGGCTGTCCTGCTGAAGCAGTTCGGCAATATGCAGAATGTCGGTCAGGCCGCGTTCGCCGTCAGGCCCGGACAGCAGCTTCGCCGGCACGTCATAGTCCATGAGCAGGCGCCGCAGCATCGGCAGTACGCCCTGTTGCTGCCAGAGCTCACGGTAACCCTGAAAGCGGTTGATCTCGCGGTCCAGCGCATTTTCGTCACTGAACAGGCGGTCCAGCTCCTGGTATGCCAGGCCCATGGTCGGGGTGGCGAGAGCCGCGCGAATCAGCGGCAACTGGCCGGGTTCGGCGCAGGCCTGCAGCCACTGCAGCATCTCCACCGACTGCACCGACTGCAGCACGGAATTACGGTCTGACAGGTACACACTGCGAACGCCCCGGGCGCCCAACGACCGCCGGACGGCATTCGCCTCGTCGCGCTTGTTGACCAGCACAGCCATATGCTCAGGTCGCACCGACTCAAACGGCGTGCCCCCGGCCCCAAAACCCGCTTCGCCGCTCTGCCCCAGATTCAACAGCCGGGCAATCTCCGCCGCACAGGCCTCGGCCATGGCCTCCCTGCCGGTTTCCTTGGCGATAGGGCGTTCATCGGTCAGGGTCCAGAATGTCAGCGGTGGTCGCGGCTGCCCGTTAACAAGCCATTGTCGGGTGGTACCTTTGGCCTCCACCGGGCTGAAGGGCAATGGGTTGTCGTCTCCGGCGCGAAACAGGAACGCCCCTTCGGGCAGGGACTCGTCGGCCTGGGCAAATACCCGGTTGACGCCGTCTACCATGGCGACAGCGGAGCGGTAGTTGGTGCCCAGCGTGTAAGTTCGGCTGCTGACCGCCCGACGGGCATCCAGATAGGTGTAGATGTCGGCGCCACGGAAACCGTAAATCGCCTGTTTGGGATCGCCAATCATCAACAGGCTGGTGTCCTGGTCGTTGCTGGCCACCCGGTATATACGGTCGAAGATCCGGTACTGCACCGGGTCGGTATCCTGGAACTCATCGATCATTGCCACCGGAAACTGGCGACGAATGGTCGCTGCCAGGCGTTCGCCCTGAGGGCCGCCCAACGCAGCATCCAGTCGTGTGAGCAGGTCGTCAAAGCCCATACTGGCCAGGCGCTGCTTTTCGCTGTCCAGGCGACGGGCGATCCAGCAGGCGGCATGGTTGAGAATGTCCGCTTTCGCCACCGGCATGGTTTTCAATGCCGGTTTGAGTTCGGTGATGGCGTCCATGGCAGGATGATGCGGAGGCTCATCCTCGCCGGTCCATTTTTCGGCAAACGCTTCCGCCTCCAGGGTGTCGAAGCCCTTGGTGCGTTTACTCGACAGGAACTCATGAGGTTCAGCCGCATCGGTAGTGGCCCACTCCCACAGGTGTTCTATGGCTTTTTGAAGGGAGTTTTTGGTGGTGCCGTGCAGCGGTTTGGGCTTTCGCTTCGCGGTTTCCGCCAACAGTTCTTCCAATTCTTCGCACCAGGCCGGCCAGGGGGCTTTCAGAGTCTGCAGTTTCACCTCCCGCAGGCGTTTCGCTTCCTCCGCAGCGGCCAGTGGATCACTCTCCGGCGCCAGCAGGGCATCCACGTGAGGCAACAGGTTGCGCACGGACTGGCGCAGGCTTTCCGGGGTTTTCCAGGTATCCAACACCTCGCCCATCAACTCCGGTGGCATGGGGTATATAAAGGTACGCCAGTAATCCCTCACAACGTCATCCAGTAGGTCCGTCTGACTGGTCTCCAGGGTCTGACGGAACAGGCTGCCGCTGTCGAAGGCATGCTCGCTGAGCATGCGGTTGCACCAGCCGTGGATGGTGGACACGGCTGCCTCGTCCATCCATTCCGCGGCCAACAGCAGTTTGCGGCGGCAGGCCGGCCAGTCGGCCACTGGGCAGGCATTGCGCAGATTCACCAGCGGGTCTTTTGACATCGCAGTGGTATCGACGGTGTCCGGTTCAGCGGCGAACAACGCTGCGGCTTCGGTCAGGCGGGCACGAATCCGGTCCCGGAGTTCCTTGGTGGCGGCTTCGGTAAAGGTCACCACCAACAGGTTGGGCGGCATGAAGCCCTCACCAAGGGGTTCTTCCACGGCACGATGGCCCAGTACCAGGCGCACGTATAGCAAAGCCAGGGTAAAGGTTTTACCGGTACCGGCGCTGGCCTCTATCAGTTGGCTTCCACGCAATGGCAGTGTGAGAGGATCGAGTTTGCGGATTGCTTCGGTCATTTCGCCCGCTCCCGGCCCGCACTGGAGGGCTTGGCCCGGCCGGCCTGTTCCGCGTGCCAGAGCGGCTCATACAAAGCCGACACCAACAGCGGGAATTCGTCATTCTCCAGCAGTTGTTCTACCTCCGGATAGGCCCTGCGCAGGTAACCACTGTCGCGCTCCAGAGCCTTTCCGTAGGCGTCCGTCGCCTTCAGCAGTGCTTTGTCCTCACTTCCCTCGCCCCTGGCGGGATAAAGGCCCCGCAAATAGCCGAAGGCCGCACCCGACTCTATCGGCAGCGGCCGCATCTGGCCCTGAATCCAAAAGCCCAGGATGCTGGTCAGGTATTCCCTGGCGCGGGTGGTGTCCATGGGCAACAGGTTAACGACCCGCTTTTCCTCTTTGGCAATCACCAGGGTGTGGAAAGCTTCGTAGCGAACATTACCTGCCAGATGCGCCACCCAATGCTCCAGCAGAGACGGGAACCGCAATTGGCGAGAGTTCGTCGGCCCTTCCAGCAAGTTGCCGCTGGCAATCACCACCCGGCAGAGGTCACCGCCCGGGCGGGTACGCAGGTTGCCCAGCCTGTCGTTAACAGTGACCGCCGCGTCGCCATGCTCATGGCGGTACTCAAAGCCTGAGATATCTTCCACCGGCTCAGGCCAGAGCGCCACGGCCTCCTGATAACGCCGGTACAGGTCTGGCATGCGGCTTTCCAACTGCCGGGTCAGGGCGGTTTCGGTCACTCCCATGCCCAACTCACCTCGCCGGGTCATGCTCGCCAGGGCAGCCTCCAGCCGCTGACGCAGCTCGTCCTCGGTGCCCGATTTCATCACCGCATGACGGATCAGTTCGTCCTCCAGGCGCCAGTGGTGCAAGCCGTCCATGGCGAATGCCTCGTTGTCGGTGTCCAGGCTCTCCACATCGGTAAACCGCACCTGCAGCCGGCGCTGGTAAAAGGTGTCCACCGGCCGCTTGAGGAAGGCGCCAATATCGGCAATCGTCAGTGGCTCCGCCGGTGGCAGGAAAGGCAATTCAACGCCCACCACGTCTGTTTCCCGTTGCTGATGCGCACTGAGCCATTCGCTGTCATAGGTGAACAGGCGCCGTGTTGCCAGCACCGCGTTCACATCTGGTGAGCCATTTTGCCCGGCTCCGCGATTCCCGGTGGGAAAATACTCGCGGCTGAACGGTTGCAGCGGGTGTTTGATTGTGAGGGCCGGAGAGGCTTTCCGGTCCGACTCCTCCACCTGCCACACCGCATCAAGATGGTCACAGAGCTGGCTGACCAGTACGGAGGGTGGCCGTTCCGAGTCATCACGGATGCTGCGCCCTACCCAACTGATGTAAAGCTGCTCCCGCGCGGAGAGCAATGCCTCCAGAAACAGGTAGCGGTCGTCCTCCCGGCGGGAACGGTCGCCCGGCCGGTAATCCACGGCCATCAGGTCAAAATCCACCGGCGGTCGCGAGCGCGGGTAGTCACCGTCGTTCATACCCAGCAGACACACCCGCCGAAAGGGAATGGCACGCATGGGCATCAGGGTTGCAAAATTGACCTTGCCGGCCAGGAAGCGCTGATTGAGGCCGCCCTCTTCCAGCCCTTCCAGCAGAATGTCCCGCACGATGCTCAGGGGCAGTTCCACGTCTTCCATACCGGCACTGTTGCAGTCCTGGAGCCACTGTTCTGCCTGTCGGCGCAGCCGGTTCACCAGCAGCAGGTCGTCATCGGACAGTTCAGCGAAGAAGCGCTCGAGTATGGACTGCAGCCGGTCGAGCCAGCCGGAAGGCGTCGCAGAGGATCTGAGTTCGTGCCAGAGCTCTTCCAGCCGATCAACAAAGCGGTAGAGATTGCCCGCCACACCCGCCTGCAGGCCGCCGATTTCCTCGAACGGTTCGATGCCCTGCCAGGGATCGTCGCGGCCAGCGCCATAGCCCAACAGCATCCGCCGCAGCCCCGCCTGCCAGGTGTTGCGTTCCAGCCCCTCAGGCAAGTCGAGACTGCTGCGATGGTCGCTGTGCAGCCCCCAGCGAATGTTGGCGCCGTCCACCCATTGGCGTACCAATGGGAGATCGCCCTCGGCAATACCAAACCGACTGCGTACGGCCGGCACTTCCAGCAGGCTGATGATCTCGCTGACGCCAAAACGGCTTTCGGGCAATGCCATCAATGTGTCCAGCGCAATCAGCACCGGCTGACGATGCCGCTGACCCTGGTCGGAAATGGTATACGGGATGTAGCGACGGGACGACGACGGGTAACGACCAAACACCGCCTGGATGTGAGGCGCGTAAGTATCGACGTCTGGCACCATGACAATCAGGTCGCGGGGCCGAAGTTCCGGATCGCTGTTGAATGCCGCCAGCAACTGGTCGTGAAGGATTTCCACTTCCCGTTGCGGGCTGTGGGCATTGTGGAACACCACGGAATTATCCCGGAACGGATCGAGAGCCCGGGCCTGCCCCAGCATCTCCGACTGGGAGGTGAGCGAGCGAATGTCGTTCTGGATCTGGTGCAACAGCGCTGGCTTTTCCGGATCTCCGTGGGGCGTAAAAATATCGATCCGGCCCTCTGGAGTCGCCACGCGGCCCTGGTATGTCTCGGGGTTGTCGAATTCGTCCAGCAGGCGAATGTAATCCCGTCCCTGTTTGCCCCAGGCCGCCAGCAACGGGTTGGCATGCTGGTGGAGGGCATCAGGGTCGGTCAACGCAGCCAGTTCAGGGTGGGTCCTGTCTCTTATACACATCTGACGCTGCCGACGAATAGAGA
>OLHK01000368.1_pt1 | contig 13070 bp, 12 predicted proteins | sample 1609371 | NCBI WGS metagenome assembly OLHK01 (sample SAMN05416779, study PRJEB24817) | seawater metagenome | isolation source: Sea water | place: Canada:Atlantic | collected 2013-11
GCCTGTCTCGTGGGCTCGGAGATGTGTATAAGAGACAGCAGTAAACAATACAAACACGTTCTTCTCACCATTAATCATCAAAATAGCAAAAGAACATCACATCAGTTTTGAAGAATTAGCAAGAATACCAGCAACAGGAAACGAAGGTAGATTAAGAAAAAGCGATGTTTTTCAATATATAGAAGATGGTCGTCCATACAAATTCGCACAACCAGTTACACAAGATCCCACAGCATATAGAATTCCACAATTGTCTTTCGATAAAGGCAAGGGAAAAGTTATAGAAATGGATAGAATGCGCCAAATGATTGCAGATCATATGGTGTACTCAAAGCATACGTCACCACATGTTACAGCTTATGTGGAAGCCGATCTTACAAACATGGTTAATTGGCGAAATACCAACAAAGTTGCCTTTCAAGAAAAACATGGAGAACGTTTAACCTTCACACCATTATTCGTAGAAGCAGTAGCAAAAGCGGTTAAAGATTTTCCAAACATAAATGCATCTGTCGATGGAAATAACATCATCGTAAAAGAAGATATAAACATAGGCATGGCAACAGCTTTACCAAGCGGAAATTTAATAGTTCCCGTCGTAAAAAACGCAGATACTAAAGATTTAAAAACCTTGGCCAAAAACGTCAACGCATTAGCAAATAAAGCCAGGGAAAATAAACTCGCTGGAGACGATATAAAAGGAAGCACATTTACAATTTCTAATGTAGGAACATTCGGCAGTGTTATGGGGACACCAATAATAAATCAACCAGAAGTAGCCATTTTAGCATTAGGAATCATCAAAAAACGTCCCGAAGTTATAGAAACAGAAAAAGGAGACGAAATAGCGATAAGAAGTATGATGTATTTGTCATTATCCTTTGACCACAGAGTAGTTGACGGATTTTTAGGAGGAAGCTTCGTACGACGCGTAGCAGATTATTTTGAGCAGTTTGATACTAATAGAAAAATATAAGAACGTAGCGTCACTTCGAGTGATTCCAATTTTTTTCGGAATTGTATCAAGAAGTCTTTAATAATGTTCTCGATATGAAATTGATAAACCAATTTCACTCTAACTGACGAAAAGTATAAAATCATGAGTTACAATATTTCAATACAAAAAACAGAAAATTCAAAAGTTGAAAATATCGATTTCAACAATATTCCTTTAGGAACCACATTCACAGACCATATGTTTATTTGCGATTATGAAAATGGTGAATGGGTAAATCCAAGAATAGAACCCATGGGATTAATACCAACACATCCAGCAGCAATGGCATTGCATTACGGACAAGCCATTTTTGAAGGTATGAAAGCAACAGTAGATGGAGAAGGTAACCCAATGTTATTTAGAGCAGATAAAAACGCGGCACGATTAAATACAAGTGCAGACCGAATGGGAATGCCAAATTTTCCAGAAGAGCTATTTATAGAAGGTTTAAAACAATTGGTAGATTTAGAACGTAATTGGATTCCGCCAACAGATGGAAGTGCACTTTATTTAAGACCATTTATGTATGCAGATGAGCCATTTATTGGCATGCGAGCAGCAACCCATTATAAGTTTATAATCATGGCATCACCAGCAGGTCCTTTTTTTAGTAAACGCATTAAACTATGGGCAGAAAAACACTACATACGTGCAGCAAATGGTGGAACAGGAGAAGCAAAAGCAGCAGGAAATTATGCAGCAGCCATACGTCCAACAGAATTGGCAAAAGCCAAAGGTTACGATCAGGTTTTGTGGTTAGACGCAGTTGAGCATAAGTATATTCAGGAAGTGGGAACGATGAATATTTTCTTCAAAATCGATGGAAAATTCATCACACCAAAACGTGATGGTTCTATTTTAGATGGCATTACACGCATGAGTGTTATCGATATTTTAAAGGATAAAGGGTTTAAGGTTATTGAGCGTACAATTCCCATAGATGAAATCATTGAAGCTTCAAAAAATGGTACATTAGAAGAGGCTTTCGGTACAGGAACAGCCGTTGGTATTGCCTATATTCAAGAGATTGGAATAGAGGGAGAAACCATCCACGTTTCAAAAGATAGTCCTGTTGGGATTGAAGTTAATCAAATTTTAAATGATATCAAGACAGGAAAAATAGAAGACAAATTCGGTTGGATGACAAAAGTGAGTAAAGAATTAGCTTAAAATAATTTGGGCGTTACCACAAGGGTCGCGCTTTCACTACTCGCTTCCCGACGAAAAAGTCGGGAGAGCTCAAACAAACCGTTCAGTCGCTAACGCATGAGTAACCTCACTTCGAGTGATTCCGTTTTTTTATAGGAATTGTATAGAGAAGCATATAAAAAGTTCTCGATACAAAATTGCAGAAAAAGCAATTTCACTCGAACAGACGTAACGATTGTCATTTCTGCGAAAGCAGAAATCCACAGTATAACTAGAATGTTCTAGAATGTTTAATTATTGAGAAAAGATAACCGCTTTCGCGGTCACTAAAGATGAAAAAAGACATACTAAAAAAAGGATTTTCAAAATTATGTACAGCAAAAGCCATGGCAGAACTGTACGAGGAAAACTTCAAACAAGTTTCAAAATATGTACATGCAACATCACGTGGACACGAAGCCATTCAAATTGCTTTAGGAATGCAATTGTTACCTCAAGATTATGCATTTCCATATTACAGAGATGATGCTATGTTGTTGTCGTTTGGTTTAGAGCCCTATGATTTAATGCTACAATTGTTAGCTAAAAAAGATGATCCTTTCTCAGGAGGAAGAACCTATTATTCACACCCAAGTCTAAAAGACGATGATAAACCAAAAATACCACATCAATCTTCAGCAACAGGTATGCAAACCATTCCAGCCACAGGAGTTGCTATGGGATTACAGTATTTGGAAAAACAAGGCTTATCTAATGCCAATGTCATTAAGAGCGATAGCGAAGAATCTAAAGAAAACCCTATTTGTGTCTGTAGTCTTGGCGACGCCTCAGTAACAGAAGGTGAAATAGCCGAAGCCTTCCAAATGGCAGCTTTAAAACAAATGCCAATTTTGTATTTGGTGCAAGATAACGGTTGGGATATTTCAGCTAATGCGGCAGAAACCAGAGCACAAAATGCTTTTGAATATACCAAAGGTTTTAATGGTTTAGAAGCTATCTCTATTGATGGCGCAAATTTCACAGAAAGTTACGAAGCTTTAGAAAAGGTAATTGAAACCATAAGAAAGGAACGTAGACCATTTTTAGTTCATGCCAAGGTTCCTTTGTTAAACCATCATACATCTGGTGTACGTATGGAATGGTATCGCGATGATTTGGATGAAGCACGCTCTCGTGACCCTTACCCAGTATTAAAGCAGCAATTATTAGATGTTGGCTTTACAGAAGAAGAAGTAACTGAAATTGAAAACTCCACAAAAGAGAAAGTACAATCTGACTTCGAAAAAGCATTAAAAGCCGAAGACCCAAAACCAGAAGATTTATTTACCAACGACTTTGTTCCTACAACAATTACTGAAGAAAAGGGAACACGTGCACCACAAGGTGCAGAAAAAGTAGTTATGGTAGATTGTGCATTATTTGCCGTAGAAGAACTGATGAAAAAGCACAAAGAATGTTTGCTCTACGGACAAGATGTTGGAGGACGACTTGGAGGTGTTTTTAGGGAAGCAGCAACATTAGCGCAAAAATTCGGAGACGACAGAGTGTTTAACACACCAATTCAAGAAGCATTTATAGTAGGCTCAACCGTTGGGATGTCTGCAGTGGGATTAAAGCCAATTGTTGAGGTTCAGTTTGCCGATTATATTTGGCCAGGACTAAATCAGTTGTTTACAGAAGTAAGTAGAAGTTGCTATTTAAGTAATGGGAAATGGCCAGTAAGTATGATTCTACGCGTTCCAATTGGTGCTTATGGAAGTGGTGGTCCTTACCATTCATCTTCGGTAGAAAGTGTGGTTACAAATATTAGAGGTATAAAAATAGCCTATCCAAGTAATGGTGCGGATTTAAAAGGGTTAATGAAAGCGGCTTATTATGATCCAAATCCGGTGGTGATTTTAGAACATAAAGGCTTGTACTGGAGCAAAGTACCTGGTACAAAAGGAGCGACATCAATTGAGCCATCAGAAGATTATGTTTTACCATTTGGCAAAGCTTGGGTATTACAAGAAATTTGGAAACAAGAAGATGTTGAAACTTTAACTATTGTCACCTACGGAATGGGAGTACATTGGGCTTATAATGCTTCGGGTGAATTAGGAATGAGAGATCAAATTGAAATTATCGATTTAAGAACCCTTTTTCCGCTTGATGAAGCCACAATCATGAAATCGGTAAAGAAGACAGGAAAGTGTTTAGTAGTCACTGAAGAGCCTGCAAATAACAGTTTTGCAAGAGCTTTAGCCGGAAAAATTCAAGAAGAATGTTTCAAGTATTTAGATGCACCAGTAATGACTATTGGTAGTGAAAATATGCCTGCAATTCCTTTAAATTCAACATTAGAGGAAACGATGATTCCATCGACTGAAAAGGTTAAAGCTAAGATTAAAAACTTGTTAGCTTATTAAAATATGCATTTAGATTAAAAAAATATGTACATTAGGTGCTAATTCAAAACCTATTTATATTATGAAAAAAGTAATTTTTATGTCTTTTATGGTATTGTTTCTTTCTGTTTCATTGACCTCATGTAGAGAGCAAACAGAAAAAGAAAAAGTTATGGAGGAAATGGAAGATGAAGGTGCAACTATGAAAAAGAAAACTGATGGTGACGAGACCAAAATTAAAATGGAAACCGAGAACAAAGAAGTGAAAATTAAAGAGGAAGACGGTGAAACCAAAATTAAAGAAAAGATAGAAAACGACGATAACTAATAAATCGTTTATAATTAAATTAAAAGCTGGCCTTAACTAGGTCAGCTTTTTTTTTTTGTTCTTTAAAATTACATCTAAAGAGGTTGTGTGAAAACTCTAAAAGTTTTAAATTCATAATTTATGCTATATTTGAGTTTTATTCATTTAATTTCAGTGAGTTATGTATCAATATAAAGCAAAAATTATATCTGTTTATGATGGTGATACCGTTACGGCAATGGTAGATTTAGGGTTTTTACATTTTCAAGAAATGAAACTTCGCCTTTATGGTATAGATACACCAGAATTGCGAGGTCCAGAGCGTGAAAGAGGTTTAGTGGTTAGGGATATTTTACGTGATATGATTCTAGATCAAGATGTAATCATTAATTCTTACAAAGATAAACAGGGCAAATATGGAAGATATTTAGCGAATATATTCATTAATGGTATTGATGTTAATGAATGGTTGGTAGATAATGGCCACGCGGTACCGTATATGGTTTAGAGAAGATGTTGATATATAAATAAAAAAGCCTATCGTTAAGATAGGCCTTGTTCTAAAAAAGATTTTAAGATATATACTTATATAACTTTTACATTAACTGCATTTAATCCTTTTTTTCCTTCAGTTAAGTCGAATTCTACATTATCTCCTTCTCTAACTTCATCAACTAAACCAGAAATGTGTACAAAATGCTCTTTGTTGTTTCCTTCTTCTGTTATGAATCCAAAACCTTTAGAGTCATTAAAAAATTTTACTGTACCAGTACTCATAATAAATTATATTAAATTAAGCTGTAAAATTAGTCTAAATTATTGGTATTCAGTTATTTTATATGTTTTTATTTTGATAAATATAAAACATTAACGTATAACCGCTTAAGCCTAAGTGTTTAATGAACACTAATAATTATTTATAAGTTTAAATATTGTATTCCGAAAGTGGTTTAGTAAATTTTTCAGGATCTGCGGCTAAATGGTATCTAGGATCGTCAACAGCTTCAACAATCACCTCCTGAAACTTTGGACTGGCTTTGTACATAAGTAGTTTACAATCCTCACTTAAATGTTTCAATTTTATTGATTTTCCTTCGGCTTCATATTTGTTTACCAAATTAAAAATAGCCTCTAACGCAGAATGGTCACTTACACGAGATTCCACAAAATCAATTTCAACTTTATCAGGATCATTTTTTACATCAAACTTTGAATTGAAATTTTGAATAGAGCCAAAAAACAACGGTCCCCAAATTTCATAGGTTTTTGTACCATCTGGTTTAATTCGTTTACGTGCTCTAATCATTGTAGCATTTTTCCATGCAAACACCAAAGCCGAAATGATAACACCTGCAATTACCGCAATTGCCAAATCTTGCCAAACTGTAATGGCAGATACAGCGATTAAAACTATGGCGTCAGATAAAGGGATTTTTCTAATAATTCTAAAACTACTCCATGCAAATGTTCCAATAACCACCATAAACATTACACCAACTAATGCTGCGATTGGTATTTGTTCAATAAGAGGAGCTCCAAATAGCACAAAGCAAAGCAAAGCGACTGCAGCAACAGCACCAGATAAACGACCACGTCCACCAGAATCTACGTTTATAATAGATTGGCCAATCATAGCACAACCACCCATTCCTCCAAATAATCCATTTAGTGTATTTGCAGCACCTTGAGCAATACATTCGCGATTACCATTCCCACGAGTTTCTGTAATCTCATCTACAAGGTTTAAGGTCATTAAAGACTCAATTAAACCAACTGCAGCAAGAATAAAAGCTGTTGATATTATTAAATCCCAGTGACCTGCTAAGGTTGAGAATAAACCAAATATTTGATCTTGAAAAGTAGGTAATCCTCCTTCAAGTCCGTTTCCGCCACCTTCTCTAATAAAAGAACCGACTGTACTCACTTCAATACCACCAAATATGGTAATACATGCCACAACAACTATAGCAATTAAAGCCGCAGGAATCTTTTTAGTGAGTTTAGGTAACCCAAACATTATAGCCATGGTTAAACCAATGAAAGCCATCATTTTCCAAAATCCACCATTCGAAAATAAACTCGAAAACCATTCCGAAGTGTTATTCCAAATGGAAATATCTTGTGGTACTGCGTTTGGAAATAAACCTAATTGAGATAAGAAAATAACAATAGCTAATCCATTAACAAATCCCATCATTACAGGATGAGGAATTAAACGCACAAATTTTCCTAATTTAAAAACACCTGCTAATATTTGAATACCACCAACAAAAAGTAGTGTTATAAAAAGCCATTGTAAACCTAAATTTTCAATAGGTGTATCTAATGTTAAGCCAACTTCATTTCCTTTTTGAATGAGGTGAACCATAACTACAGCCATTGCTCCAGTAGCTCCAGAAATCATACCTGGTCTACCTCCAAAAAGGGCGGTAACAATACCCATCATAAATGCACCATAGAGCCCAACTAAGGGATCAATACCTGCGACAAAGGCAAACGCTACAGCTTCTGGCACTAAAGCTAATGCCACAGTTAAACCCGAAAGAATATCATTTTTGGGGTTTTGCGTAAAGTTTTTTCGAGTAGTTTGGCCTAAAATCATAATTACCGTATTTAAAAGTCGGCAAAGATAAAGTATTTAGATTTAAGGCTAAGTAATTTGTTGTTATCAAATAAAAAAAGCATCAGTATTAACCTGATGCTTTTTAAATGATGTTAAAAAAACAATTATTCTTTCTCTGGTGGAAACTGCATCAGCATTTTAGATACAAATTCCTTAATTCGTTCTTCTTTCTTTTCAATGTTTCTAGTGGATAAATTGCCAGTACCAGAACCTTGCCAAATTAATTCTTTTTTATTGGCATCAATTAAATCTATAAATAGCATACCTTCAGTAGTTGTGGAAACTTGACTTCCTCCATAGCCAAAGCCAGGTCCATATCTCCAGCCCCAGCCACCAAAGCCTCCCCAGCCCCAAGCACCAGCTCCCCAAGCATTATTGTAAATATCAACACGTTGGTTAGATTTGGTAAAAATACTTATAAGCATATCTGGATTTTCAGATTTTGTATAGCCTTTGGTCATTAGTTCTGCTTCAATAGCTCTTAAAATTCTTCTTTTGTCTAAGTCACTGATTTCAGCTTTATCAATACCAGGTTTAAAGAATGCAAATGTCTTATACTGGTCAAAATTTGCTTCTCTATCATAATCTGCAGCAACTCTTACAGAGCTACATGATGATAGGAAAATAGCAAACACTAAAAATGTTGTGAGTTTAATTAATCTGTTCATATCGCTTTTTTTTAATTTGTTCCTAATAATTCATCATCAACAAAATTTGGTAAGGTTACTTTTAAATTAGGCTCATTTTCCATAGCACGTTTTATAGCAAAAACAGCACCTTCGTTTCTTGCCCAACTTCGTCTAGAAATACCATTATTTACGTCCCAAAACAGCATTTGTTTTAAGCGTGTTGATGCTTCCTTAGTACCATCAAGAACCATACCAAATCCACCGTTAATTACTTCTCCCCAACCAACACCACCACCATTATGTATGCTGACCCAAGTTGCGCCACGGAAACTGTCTCCAATAACATTTTGAATCGCCATATCTGCTGTAAAGCGTGAGCCATCATAAATATTACTGGTTTCCCGATATGGAGAATCTGTGCCAGATACATCGTGATGATCTCTACCAAGAATTACCTCTCCAATAATCCCTTTCTCTATGGCCTTATTAAAGGCTTCGGCAATTTTCATTCGGCCTTCAGCATCTGCGTAGAGAATTCTAGCCTGCGAGCCAACAACCAATTTGTTGTCTTGTGCTCCTTTTATCCATTGAATATTATCAGCCATTTGCTGTTGAATTTCTTCGGGTGAATTCTTCATAATTTCTTCCAAAACTTCACAAGCAATGTCATCGGTTTTTGCTAAATCTTCTGGTTTTCCTGAAGCACAGACCCAACGGAATGGCCCAAAACCATAATCAAAACACATTGGTCCCATAATATCTTGAACATAACTAGGATATTTAAAATCAATACCGTTTTCAGCCATTATATCTGCACCAGCTCGAGACGCTTCTAAAAGAAATGCATTGCCATAGTCAAAGAAATACGTTCCTTTTTCAGTGTGCTTATTTATTGCAACTGTATGCTTTCGTAATGTTTCTTGTACTTTTTCCTTAAATAACTTTGGGTTATTTGCCATCATATCATTTGATTCTTCAAACGAAAGACCAATAGGATAATAACCACCAGCCCAAGGATTATGTAAAGATGTTTGATCACTCCCTAAATCGATATGAATATTAGCTTCATCAAATTTTTCCCAGACATCAACTATATTTCCTAAATAAGCTATGGAGATAGTTTCTTTGTCTGTTTTTGCTTTCTTAACACGCGAAACCAATTCATCTAAATCCGTAATTTTTTCATTAATCCAACCTTGATCTAAACGGACTTGCGTTATTTTTGGATTTACTTCAGCGCAAACTGTGATGCAACCTGCTATGTTTCCAGCTTTTGGTTGAGCGCCAGACATTCCTCCAAGTCCAGAAGTCACAAAAAGATTTCCTTTTGGTGATTTATTTATTTTTCTAAAACCATTTAAAACTGTAATTGTTGTACCGTGAACAATACCTTGTGGGCCAATGTACATATAGCTTCCGGCTGTCATTTGTCCGTATTGGGTAACACCTAACGCATTAAATTTTTCCCAATCATCTGGTTGAGAATAGTTAGGAATCATCATACCGTTAGTTACAACGACTCTTGGCGCTTCTTTATGTGAAGGGAACAAACCCATGGGGTGGCCAGAATACATAACGAGCGTTTGCTCATCATTCATTTCAGCCAAATATTTAATGGTTAATCGGTACTGCGCCCAATTCTGAAATACCGCTCCATTTCCACCATAGGTAATCAATTCATGTGGATGTTGTGCCACAGCATAATCGAGATTATTCTGAATCATCAACATTATCGCTGCTGCATGTTTCGATTTTGCAGGATATTCTTCAATAGGTCTCGCATACATTTTATAGTCTGGCCTAAAGCGGTACATGTAAATTCTGCCATAAGTATCGAGTTCATTTTTAAATTCTGGCAAAAGAATTTCGTGATGTTTTTTATCAAAATACCTTAACGCATTGCGCAAAGCTAGTTTTTTCTCTTCAGCAGATAATATTGCTTTACGTTTTGGAGCATGGTTTATACTTATGTCATAGGCTTTGGGCACAGGTAACGAATTTGGTATGCCTTCTAGTATTTGATCTTTAAATGAAACGTTTAACTCTTGCATTATTTTGATGTGTCTTTTTTGTTCTTTTTTGTGTTAAATCCATAAGGGCAATGTCTGCAGCCACTTTCACAACAATAGCCACGTTTTAAGTGGTATTGCTCGGTAAAACAGCGGTAACCTTCAGGAGTTAAATAGTAATCACCATCTTCTATTGGGACGTATTTCTTCATATCTAACAAAGATAATGTAAATTGGATTGATTTTTGAACTGAAGCCTCTGTGATACTAATTTCAAAATATATTATTCCTAAGGGATATATTGGTATAACTCTTTTTCCTTTTGTTTTCTTGAAGTATAGAGAACTAAAAGAAAATGTGGTTTTGGTTAATCATGAAAAAATCCATTTACAACAGCAAATAGAATTGTTGATTGTACCATTCTTTATCGTTTATACCACTGAGTTTTTGATGCGGCTAATTCAATATAAAAATTGGAAGAAAGCTTATAAAAATATTTCTTTTGAACGAGAAGCTTATAAAAATGAAGCGGATTTAAAGTTTTTGAAAACACGCCGATTTTGGAACTTTATAAATTATTTTTGATATCTGAATGGAAGAAATAAAAACATCATTAATTCAAGAACTACCGTTTAATAATGAGCGGAATATTCAACTTTTTATAAAGCGCGAAGACTTAATCCATCCTTTTATTTCGGGCAATAAATACCGTAAACTAAAGTATAATATTCTTGAAGCAAAAAAGCAAAATAAAAAAACACTCTTGACTTTTGGAGGTGCGTTTTCCAATCATATTGCGGCTACAGCATACTCAGGGAAGTTAAATGACTTGAAAACTATAGGCGTAATTAGAGGTGAAGAGTTAGAGGATAAGATAGAAACTAACCCAACTTTGAGTTTTGCCAAGTCTTGTGGTATGGAGTTTTTATTTATAAGTCGTGAGGCTTACAGAGAAAAAACCACTGAAGGATTTTTAGATAAGTTAAAAGTTGAACATGGTGATTTTTATTTAATTCCTGAAGGTGGTACAAATGACTTAGCTGTTAAAGGTTGTGAAGAAATTTTGACTTCTAATGACAAAATATTCGATTATATCTGTTGCGGTGTAGGAACAGGTGGCACAATTTCCGGAATTATAAATAGCTCAGAAAAACATCAGAAAATCTTAGGGTTTCCAGCCTTAAAAGGTGATTTTTTACAAGAAGATATTTGTAAATTTGCAAATCAAACAAATTGGGAATTAATTACAGATTATCATTTTGGAGGTTATGCCAAAATAAAGCCAGAACTAATCTCGTTTATAAATAGATTTAAAACGGAATACCATATTCCGCTAGATCCTATTTACACAGGGAAAGTAATGTTTGGAATTTTTGATTTAATTGAAAAAGCATTTTTTCCTCAGAATTCAAAAATTTTAGCGATTCATACGGGAGGATTGCAAGGTATTGCTGGAATGAATTTAAAATTAAAACGCAAAAATCTACCTTTTATCAAAACATGAAAAATAAATATATAATACTACTACTTGTAGCTTTGGCTTTTAGTTGCGGTCCAAAAAAGGGAATTGTAACCAAAAAGAAACGAGATACAAATAAAAGCGAGAAAGTTGTTATTAAGGAAACTGAAACACAAACAGCCAAAACCGTAACCAAAGATAACGGAACTACAGTTGTGAAAATCCCGACATCTACGGATGAGTATATTTCACGTTTTTCTGCCATAGCAATGGAAGAAATGCACAAGTCTAAAATACCTGCAAGTATAACATTAGCACAAGGTATTTTAGAATCTGGAGCAGGCCGAGGACGTCTCTCTGTTGAAGCAAATAACCATTTCGGGATTAAATGCCACGGCTGGAAAGGTGGAAAAATATATCACGATGACGATCGCTCACAAGAATGTTTTAGAAAATATAAAAAGGCCGAATCCTCTTATGAAGATCATTCCGATTTTTTAACTGGTAGAAAGCGTTATGCGAATTTATTTAAATTAAGACCAGACGATTATAAAGGTTGGGCGAGAGGCTTGAGAGCAGCTGGGTATGCAACAGATAGAAAATATCCTCAAAAACTGATTAATCTTATAGAACGTTATAAACTTTACAATTATGATAAAGAGGTTTTAGGTGGGAAAGCGCCTGAAAAAGTAGTTATAAATTCTGGTGTTATACGACATGTCATAATTAAAGGAGATACGTTGTATTCGCTTTCTAAACGATATAATACCACTGTAGATGCTATTAAAGATTTAAACAATCTCAATTCAAATGATCTTACAATAGGTCAAGAAATTATTATTCCAAATTAATTATGTTATATCAAAGAAGTAGTGCTTTATTTAAAGAAGCACAATCAGTAATTCCTGGAGGAGTAAACTCACCTGTACGAGCATTTAATGCTGTAGGTGGTACACCAATTTTCGCTAAATCTGCAAAAGGAGCTTATGTATATGATGAAGATGGTAACCGATTTATAGATTATATAAATTCTTGGGGACCAATGTTGCTTGGGCACGCATTTCCTCCTGTTGTTGATGCGGTAATTGAAAAAACCAAAGCAGGAACCTCCTTTGGAATGCCAACCCAAATAGAAACCGAAATTGCAGAATTGGCAGTTTCTATGGTACCAAATATTGATAAGATAAGATTTGTTAACTCTGGGACAGAAGCTTGTATGAGTGCAATTAGATTAGCACGAGGCTTCACAAAAAAAGATAAAATCATAAAATTTTCTGGGTGCTATCATGGCCATAGCGATTCGTTTTTAATTGCAGCGGGAAGTGGCGCAGTAACTTTCGGAACACCTAATAGTCCTGGAGTGACACAAGGTACAGCAAAAGATACTCTGCTTGCCAATTACAATGATTTAGATAGCGTTAGCAAATTAGTTGAAGCTAATACCAATGAGATTGCAGCAATAATTATTGAGCCTGTTGCCTGTCTCTTATACACATCTGACGCTGCCGAC
>OLHK01000378.1_pt1 | contig 12759 bp, 11 predicted proteins | sample 1609371 | NCBI WGS metagenome assembly OLHK01 (sample SAMN05416779, study PRJEB24817) | seawater metagenome | isolation source: Sea water | place: Canada:Atlantic | collected 2013-11
TCTACACCTCTCTATTCGTCGGCAGCGTCAGATGTGTATAAGAGACAGGTTGTAATTAAATAGAAAGCAAAAACAATAACCCTTGTCAATTTTTATTTGTCAAGGGTTTTTTAATTGAATAAATATGATTTCCAACGACCTAAATATTAAAGAATACAATACATATTACAAGAATTATATTGATAAAGCCACTGATGTTAATATCCTTAAAGGCCTTAGATCAAACCTTATTTCAGTTGTTGCATTTTATTCTGAAATTCCTAAAGAAAAACATAATTTTAGCTATGCTGCAGGTAAGTGGACTATAAAAGATATTTTACTACATGTCATTGATACAGAACGAATTTTTGCATATCGAGCATTGCGAATAGGTAGAGGAGATATAACACCTATGGCTGGATTTGAACAAAATGATTATGTTTTGACCGCAAATAGTGCAGCTTTAAATTTAGATGATATTATAGAAGAATATAAAGCTGTGCGAATGGCTACCATTCATCTTTTTCAAAATTTTGAAAAAAATAATATTTCATTATTGAAAGTAGGAGAGGCTAGTGGTTCACCATTTTCAGTTAGAGCGATTGGTTATATCATTACGGGTCATGAAAATCACCATAACCAAATCATTAGAGAACGTTATTTGTTGTAATTGGAATAAAACTCAAAGGCCTCAAGTATAGTTTCATTTTTGACCTCACAATCAATTTTTGGTTTTCCAATTGCTTCAAGAAGTACAAAGTTTATTTTGCCATGGCTATTCTTCTTATCAAATTTTAATAGCTCTAAAATAACTTTGATGTCATTTTCTTCAATATTTACTTTTGGAAAACTTTTAAAAACCCCTGAGGTAATAATATCAAGCTCACTAGTGGTTAAGCCACAGACCTTTGTGGAAATATAGGTTTCTAATAGCATGCCAACGGCAACAGCCTCACCATGAAGTAATGGTGTTTTATCCGCATTTTCTAAAAAATAGCTTTCAATGGCATGCCCAAGCGTGTGTCCAAAATTTAAAGTTTTACGAAGTCCTTGCTCAGTTATATCCTGACTCACTATCTTGTTCTTAATAATTACAGAATCATAAATTAAAGTATCTAGTTCAGATATATCAACGTTTTCAAGATGCGTTAAGATATTCCAATATTCCTTATCGTATATTAAACCATGTTTAAGCATTTCTGAAAAACCTGAAACCATTTGGTTTTGCGGTAATGTGTTTAGAAATTCGGTATCGATCCCAACAATTTCCCCTTCATTAATAACACCAATCTGATTTTTTAAAGCACCTAAATCCACGCCTGTTTTTCCACCAACAGAAGCGTCAACCATAGCCAATAACGAGGTCGGGAAATTTATATATGAAATACCACGCATGTAGGTAGAAGCTACAAATCCACCTAAATCCGTAACAACACCACCTCCCAGATTGATTAAAAGGCTTTTTCTATCTGCACCATATTCAGACAGTGCTTCCCAAACTCCCATACAAATATCAATGGTTTTATGGTCTTCTCCTTCTGGCATTTCCATAACTTCGACAATAATTTCATGAGATTCTAAACGTTCTAGGAATCTAGGTAGGCAATCATTATGTGTATTTGTATCAACAAGTACAAATATCATTGAAGGGCTTTGTTCCTTAATATAACTGTTTACTTGGTTGTAAGCATCAGAATTAAAACAAACAAAAGCGTTTTTTGTAGTTATTGGCTTCATTTAAAATTTATAATGATTCAAGTCGTGAAATTACTCAGTTTTAAGAAAAAATACACATAAGAATAGATATATTTGCAAAAAAATGAAATTGCTAAATGACAAACCATAAGCTTTTTGAAGACACAGCTACTGCATTTGCCATAAAATCCAATGTAGAACTGAATCGAGCCTACTTTCTGTTTAAGATGCTGTCTTATCCACCATTGGTAAAAATAGGTTCGGTATTAACAAATATAGCTTTTAAAGCCAATTTGCCCATTAGCGGCTTGGTAAGGCATACGGTTTTTGATCATTTTTGTGGAGGTATAAACGAAGAGGATTGTTTGCCAGTAATTGATAATTTATATGCTGAAGGTGTAAGTTCTGTTTTAGATTATTCTGTTGAAGGTAAAGCTGTAGAAAACCAATTTGATGATGCCTTAGAAAAAATACTAAAAATCATTAGATTCTGTGACGAAAAAAAAGCCATGCCAATAGTGGTCTTTAAACCATCAGGATTTGGTCGTTTTTATTTATACCAAAAGAAAACAGAAGGCTATAAATTTAATGATGATGAACAAGCAGAGTGGGATAGAATAGTAGCTAGGTTTGATAAAGTCTGTAAACTGGCAAAAGAAAAAGATGTTGAAGTTTTGGTAGACGGAGAAGAAAGCTGGATGCAAGATGCTGCAGACGATTTAGTGGAGGACATGATGCAGAAGTATAACAAAGATAAAACGATAGTCTATAACACTTTACAATGCTATCGTTGGGATCGTTTTGATTATCTAAAGGAATTACATAAGCGTGCAAAAAAGGACGGATTTAAGGTTGGTATTAAAATTGTCCGTGGTGCTTATATGGAAAAAGAACGAGAGCGCGCAGAAGAAAAAGGGTATCCTTCTCCAATTTGCCTAAACAAAAAAGCCACGGATGATAATTTCAATATATCAATGCGCTATATGTTCGAAAATTTAGATACTATATCTGTTTTTATTGGCACCCATAATGAAGCATCTTGTTATATGGCCATGGATTTTATGGACACCTATAATATAGATAAACAAGATAATAATGTGTGGTTTGGACAACTTTATGGAATGAGCGATCATATTAGTTTTAATCTAGCCAAGAAAGGTTATAATGTTGCTAAATACATTCCTTTTGGGCCAGTCAAAGATGTTATGCCTTATCTAATAAGAAGGGCGGAGGAGAATACTTCTGTTGCAGGACAGACGAGTAGAGAGTTGACGTTATTGACAGAAGAGAAACGACGTAGAAAAGCATAAAAAAAGCCTTATTGATCTGAAAATCAATAAGGCTTAAAATTAACCATTAAGGTTCTTGGTTTTTACGCCCAGAACTTATACCATTTCTTTTGGTTTTTATTAGCACTTCCATAACCGTAACCATAGCCATAGCCGTAACCTTGTTTACCTGCTTCAGTACCGTTTAAGAGCATTGTCATATGTGGTAGCCTGTCTTTTTCGTAAAGTGGCTGAGCCACATGAACTAATAATCTTTTGTCAATATTATCAGCACTTACCACATACACAAACATATCTGCAAATTTAGATATCAATAATGTGTCACTCACTAAACCAACAGCAGAAGTATCTACTATAATATAATCATATTTTTTTTCAAAATAATTAAATAACTCTTCCACACGGTCGCTCATCAATAACTCAGATGGGTTGGGAGGAATCGTTCCAGATGGTATGATATCAAGAAATGGATTGTCTTTATGCTTAATAACTATATCCTGAGGTTTTATAGATTTATCAACAATGTAATCTGATAGACCTTTGGTAGAGTTGTCTTTTAGATTTAAATAATCCATAATTTTTGGAACTCTAATATCAGTTTCAATCAAAAGAACAGACTTCTCCGAGAAAGAGATTGATGAGGCTAAATTAGTGCTTGTATGTGATTTACCTTCTTGAGCTTTTGTAGAAGTAATGAATATTTTTTTAGCACGTTTCTCTATGCCTTTAAGCATAAAATCTACATTTGATCTCACAATTCTGAACGATTCAGCTTTGGGAGAATAATCTACTTTTTTTATAAGCTTCTCTTTTGAAGAAGTTTTGGGAATATCTCCTAAATACGGAATATCTAAAATTTCGACTAAATCTTCTTTTCTATAGATTTTAGTATCAAGCATATTTGTTACGTAAATAAGCCCAATCGGAATTGCTAAGCCAAATATAATCGCTGCCAAATAGGTAATTGTAACATTTGGTGCAACTGGCAAAAAAGAGGAGTAAGCATGATCGATCACCTTAGCATTGGGTGAGAACATACCTAGGCTAATTGCAGATTCCTCTCTTTTCTCAAGGAGATATAAATACAATGATTCTTTAATGCCTTGTTGACGCTCAATGTCCCGAAGTTGTCGCTGTTTTGTAGGCGCAGTATATAATTGGCCACGAATTCTAGCCTCCTCTTTATTAAGATTATTTAGAGTAATTTGATTTGTTTTCTTTAAGTTTTCTAATGAATTTTCTAAATTCATTTTTAGAGCGTCAATTTGGTTGTTGAGATTTATAACAATTGGGTTTTTCTCACTAGAATTTTTTAGAATCCTATCACGTTGTGCCACTAATTCATTATGACTTTTAGTAACCTGAGCGATATTTGGATCCTCAATAATATTTGGTGGCAATAAATCTGAACTCTTGTTTTTTTGTCCTATCTCTTCTTTTAAATAATCAATCATCTGAATAGTATTTGATGTTTGATTAATTTGGGCTTCAGTCTGCTTTTCACTTTGGAGATATAAATCTGCTTGAGAGTTTAATGCTGTTAGATTATTTCTTTTCTGAAGCTGTTCAGCAGTAAAATCAACTTCCTCAAGTTCTTTAAATACTATTTGTAATCTATTATTGATGAAGTCAGAGGTCACTTTTATAACCTCTTCTTTATCATTAATCACATCTCTATTATACTCCTTTATAAGCTGATTTAAGATATCAATTGATTTTTGAGGTATAGTTTCTGTTAGTTCTAGTTTTAATACGCTTGAGCCTTCGTCGGTTGAGATGTTTATGTTTTTTTGATATTTCCCAATCACAGATTTCACACGTCTAATAGAGACTCTTAAATTTCTACCTTTACTGGGTGCATGCTTACCTATATTTGGAACAATAACTAAATCTCCAAATCCAGTTTTTAGTCTTTCTCCAAAGGAAAATAGCTCACCTTCTTCATCATCCCTATCAATCAAAGAGTTTCCATCATCCTTAAACATTAAAAATTGAGATGAAGATTTAATTTTTATATACAATGTGGTATCTACATTATGAATAACGGAATCACTTGCAAAAAAATTTAATTTTATTGGAGGGTTGTTATAAATTTCATTTTCTTTAATTTTACCTTGTTCATAAAAACTAATATTCAGATTAAGATTTTTCACAACATTTTCAATTAAAGACCGAGATTTAATTACTGCAATTTCATCTTTAATTTTATTTGTGCCATCTGTAAATAGACCTCCACTACTAATATTCTCTATACTAGGTAGTTTTTGGGACTGTTTTTCGTCCTTAATTTTTATGGTAGCACTTGCACTATATTCATAATTTGCATAGCGCAAGTAAGTGAAAGCAATTAAAATAGCTATCCCTACACAAAATGCTATACCTTTCCAATAGGAAAGTATTAATTCTACATTCTGTCGTATATCATTAGAAGCGGATGCCGATTTGGGTTCCATATATTTTTTATTTTAAACTTTAGTACCTATCTATTTACTATAAATACAGCAATAATTGTGGTTAGTGTTCCGATAGCTGAAATTAGTACTCCGTTATTCTGATTATAGGTTGATGAGCGCACTCTGGCATTGTTTGGCTCTACATAAATAACATCATTTTGTTGTAGATAATATAAAGGGGAGTTAACTGCATTTATTGTGGTTAGGTCAATCTTGGCGAACTTCTTTTTACCGTTAATTTCTCTTATCAATAAAACATTATTTCGCTTTCCAAATATAGTTAAATCATTAGCCATACCTATAGCTTCCAGTAAAGTTACACGTTCATCTTGTATTGTGAAAGTGCCAGGCCTGCTAACTTCGCCTAGAACAGTTACAGTAAAATTGACTAACCTTACATTTACTATCGGGTCATTGGCATACTCTTTTATACGTTCTGTAAGTAGAGCGGTAACTTCTGTTCTTGTTAACCCGGCAACTTTAATTTTTCCCAAAACAGGAAAATCAATGAATCCATCATAATCCACCAAATAAGTCTGAACTTGCTGGGCACTATTTGTTCTAAGAATTTCAGTGTTATTTGCAATAGTGTACATATTAAAAGGCTTAACCGTTTCAGGATCAAAAGCCGAAACATTTATGGTTAAAATATCATCTGTTTTATATATGAGCTGTTCTGGTTCTGTTGTGGCAATGCCTTCTTCTAGCGGTTCATCTTGAAAGTAAATTAAATCTTTCCTAGAGGCGCAGGAAGTTGCCACCAATAATGCTAATATTGAAATTAATAAAACGTGATTTTTCATTATGGTATTATTAAGGATTTTTTGTTAATTTTTTGGTTTTGTATCCAAGACCTCATAAGTTGAGTTATTAGATTTATATTCAGGTATTATTGATTTTATGAGAGAAACGATTTCTAATGGTTGCACTAATGAATTTAATTCAGATAGTTCAATAATTACATTTTCTACATTTGTTTTGTCTAGATGTCTCGATTTTGCAATCATAATCTTTTCATGATAAGTCTTTTTGGTATTTTCACCGTCTGCTAAAAGTTCTTCATAAATTTTTTCTCCTGGTCTAAGTCCAGTTATTTTGATATCTATGTCTTCAGGATAACGTAAACCTGACAATACAATCATATTAGTTGCAAGATTAAAAATTTTGATGGGTTCTCCCATATCAAAAACAAAAATTTCTCCACCATTACCCATAGCAGCCGCTTCTAAAACTAATTGACAGGCTTCAGGGATTGTCATAAAATATCTTGTAATTTCTTTATGAGTAACTGTTAAAGGACCACCATTTTCAATCTGTCTTTTAAATAGAGGTATTACAGATCCGTTAGAGCCAAGAACATTACCAAAACGGGTAGTAATAAATTTTGTTTGGCCTTTACCTTTTAAACAACTTACGTATAGCTCAGCAATTCGTTTTGTTGCTCCCATTACATTGGTAGGGTTAACAGCTTTGTCTGTAGATATTAGAACAAATTTATTCACTCCATGTTTAACAGCTAAATCTGCAATATTTTTTGTTCCTCCAATATTAACGCTAACAGCCTCAAATGGATTACTTTCCATTAAAGGAACATGCTTATATGCTGCAGCATGAAAAACCATTTTGGGCTTATACTGATCAAAAATTTGATCGATTCTTGTTTTGTTTCTAACATCGGCTACAATAGCCTCTATATTCTCTAAGCCTTTATTTTTAAACTCTTGCTGAATATCATAAAGTGCAGACTCGGCATTATCAACAAGTATTAATTTTTTATAGTTATATAAACTTGCTTTTCTACAAATTTCACTACCAATAGAACCTGCTGCTCCTGTAATTAAGATAACCTTATTGTCGTATTGCTCAATTAAATCAGGATTTTTTATATTGATAGGGTCTCTTCCCAATAAATCTTCTATTTTAACTTCTTTAATCTGGCCAGCGCTCAAATCACCATCAATCCAATTTTGAACTGGGGGAACAATTTTTACTTTTAAGCCTAAAGCGAATAAACCACCTGTTATTTGCAATAGTCTGGCCGGATCGATATTCTGAATAGAAATTATAACCTCTTCAATCTTGTTCTTTGAAATAAAATCTTCTGTGACTTTATCCAAAGGAAGAACAGGTAATAGGTTTATTTTTTTTCCGATCTTGCGTTCATCATCATCAATAAAACCAACAATTTCCAATCCGTTCTTTGTGTCGTTATTAATGGCATCGTATGTTAGCATACCAGAATTGCCAGCACCAAAAATGAGAACTTTTGTTATTGTTTTAAAATCTTGTGTTATGTAGTTGTATAAGGATTTTATAAATAATTTAAAGCCTATTAAGAATAGGATATTCAGTAATAAATGAATATAAATTATGGAACCTGAAATATTAAGTATTGAACTTTCTGTGTATTTTCTGCTTAAAAAAGTAACTACTATTAATATAGTAGCCATAATGTTAGCACCTATAATAATATTTACAATATCCTTAAAGCCAGTAAATCTTACTACTCCTTTATAAGATCCTACTGCGAAAAAACTGATTATGGCAACTAGGGTTACATACGGTATTTGAGAAAGAAGTTCTTTTAAACTAAAGTCAAACTGAAAATTAAACCTTATTAAATAAGCAGTACAGAAAGTTAGGATAACAATGCTGATGTCAAAAAGCATTACAAGCCATTTAGAAGCATATCTGCCTGATATTTTATGTAAATACTTAATTATCATACTGCAAAATACACATTTATAGCTGAAATCACTCTATCTAGTTCTTCATCACTTAAATTTGAACCACTAGGCAAACAAAGCCCCTTTTCAAACAATTCATCAGAAACACCGTTTAAATAGCATGGTGAATCTTTAAAAACTGGTTGTTGGTGCATGGGTTTCCATAAAGGCCTAGATTCAATATTTTCTTGATCTAAAGCCAATCTTAAACCCTCTCTGGTTTTTTCTGAATCTAAAAGAATGCAAGATAACCAACGGTTTGAATAAGTATTTGGTGGTTCATTCAAAAAAGAAATTTCTTTTATTTGTTTAAACGAATCTTTATATAATTTATGATTTGCTCTTCGCTTGGACACATGACTGTCTAAAACAGTCATTTGACCACGACCTATACCCGCAACTATATTTGACATTCTGTAATTGTAACCTACCTGAGAATGTTGGTAGTGTGGTGCATCATCCCTTGCTTGAGTAGCAAGAAACACAGCTTTCTGTTTTTGCTCTGGGGTTTTGGCTACAAGAGCACCACCACCAGAAGTGGTTATTATTTTATTGCCGTTAAATGAAAGAATGGATAAATCACCAAATGTACCGCAATTTAGCCCATCGTATTTACTTCCAAGTGATTCCGCACTATCCTCAATTACTGGAATATCATATTTTTTAGAAATTGCACTAACTTCCTTAATCTTGTACGGCATTCCGTAAAGATGAACAGCTATAATTGCTTTTGGTTTTTTTCCTTTTGAAATTCTATCTTTTATGGCTATTTCTAACTGTAGTGGGCAAATATTCCATGTGTCTTTTTCGCTATCTACAAAAATTGGGGTAGCTCCTTGGTACATTATAGGGTTTGCTGAAGCAGAAAATGTTTTACTTTGGCAAATAACTTCATCACCATGTTTTACTCCCAATAAAATTAAACTAAGGTGTAATGCAGAAGTACCTGAAGCTAACGCAGCAACATACACCTCTTCGTTTAAATAAGTTGAAAGATCTTTTTCAAAACCATTGACATTAGGACCTAATGGTGCAACCCAATTAGCGTCAAAAGCTTCTTTTATGTAAGATTGTTCATTACCGCTCATATGCGGTGATGATAACCATATTTTAGGTTTCATAGGCAAAAATTGTTAAGTAACTTTCAATTACCATTCAATTCTGTGTCTATAGAGGGATTTGGGACACAATTAATAATATATTTAAAGATGCATCATTATATTGAAATACCCCAAATAAACACGACAAACAGCAGATATATACGTTGTTAAATCAAAGAATTATTTAGTAGGGAATATTAAGGTAATGGTAACTTTCAATTAAATATGAATGATGATATTACCATAAGGTTATTCAGAAGTTTGAGGAAGAATAAAATTAGAAGATTATTAAGGCACTACAATGGAATTAATACCCTTAAAGAACTTCAACCTTAGGCTCATTAAGTTTAATAACACGTGCAGGATTACCAGCCATTACAGCAAAATCAGGGACATTTTTAAAAACCACAGATCCAGCTCCAATCAAAGATTCACGTCCAATAGACTCAATACCAGTCATTATGGTAGATCCGATGCCAAAATAGGCCATATCACCAATATTCAAACTAGCACCTACGTTTATGCCAGAGGACATAAATACACCATCACCAATTACATTGTGATGTCCAATTGTAGTACCCATATTCACCATAAAATGATTACCGATAACAGTATGAGGCATTATTAGATTGCCTGGAAGCATATAATTGGCTTCGCCTGTTTTAACATCTGGACCTACACAAACTGTATGGTGAAAAAAACTTGGGGTGTTATAGCCTTCATTTTTAAGACATGAAAGATATTTTTGACGTATTAGATTATCTCCAATTGGGCAATAAACATCAGTTATATCATTTTTTAGTTTGTTGTCAAACAAGTCAGAGTATTTTCCTAAAACATCCAGACCTATTACTTTTTGTTTTTGAAAAGAATCAGCATCATCAATAAAGCCCACAACATTAATTCCTGCCTCTCTTAAATAAGAGACATAAATTTGTCCGTGTGTACCTGCACCAATAATTACTGCTTTCTTCATAGTTTAATTATTACCTTCAAAAGGTGTCATGTTAACGCTTTCTGAGAGATTAACGTTTTCTTTCAAAATTACTTTTTTAATTGTTAACATAAGAATCTTAAAATCTGTTTTAAAAGAAACATTGTTAACGTACCAAACATCTAAAATAAACTTTTTTTCCCAAGAAATTGAATTTCTTCCATTGACTTGTGCCCAGCCAGAAATTCCAGGCCTTACATTGTGTCTTTGTTTTTGGTAATCGCTATATAAGTTAAGGTAATTAATCAATAAAGGTCTTGGACCGATAAGACTCATGTCACCTTTAAGAACATTTATGAGTTGTGGTATTTCATCAAGCGACATCTTTCTGATAAAAACACCAATTTTTGTAACTCTAAGATGATAGGGCAGTAGCTCACCATTTTCGTCTTTTTCATCAGTCATAGACTTAAATTTAATAAGTTTAAATATCCTCTCGTCTTTCCCAGGTCTTTTATGGACAAAGAATGGACTTCCTTTATATCTAAGACTCAAAATTATGACTAAAATTAAAAATATAGGTGAAAGAAGCAGCAAGCCAATGGCAGAAGCCAAAATATCAAAAAAGCGTTTAAAATATGTTTTATACATCGTTTGGGCAGGTGTTCATTTATATAGATTTAAGAATAAAACTCATAAGAACCAAAAATATAGTTTAGCTTAAAGTAACCTAAATTTTTTCGTCAAAACACCTTAAAAGACAATTTAATGGTTTTACGAAAGTGGTTTTTTATAAAAAATCATCATAATTTCCCATTAATCAATTATTAAGGTAGTTAAACGATACTAAACGATTTATAATGTTGTAATTTTTTTTGTTTTATATATTTGTTACAATAACCTAATTATTTAAAAACGAATAAAAGTTGCGCTATTAATTATTGTACCCAGAAATCCTTTTATGAATAATCACGATACCTTAACCCAGGTTTTTGCATCTATCTTAGAAATTGATGCTTCAGAAATAAATGAAAATTTAGAGTACCAAGGCATTCCGCAATGGGATTCCATCAATCATATGTTTTTAATCTCAGAACTTGAAAATGTTTTTGAAATAGAAATTGATTCAGATGATATTTTAGAAGTAAAAACCTTTCCTGATACCAAGAAAGTGCTCACCAAGTATGGAGTTGAATTTCAATCTTAAACCTTTTTAGTTGATGGGCACAAATAAAAAAACAGAGATTAATGAGTTATTTAGACTGATGCTCGCAAATGATAACTTGAGTTTTATCGATGCAGAAAGTGATAGTCATTTTTCTTTGAAACACCTTTTGCTTCCTGTTGAAAATTGTGTTCAAGAAAAAAAAGCGTTGGTTTTTTTATATCTCAACACAAGTTTAAAGTCTTTGGCAACCTATCTTAGCTTTCTTAAAACAGGGCACACATTGGCATTGCTAAGTGACACTATTGAGCCTAAACTGAAAGAGAATTTGGAGCGAGAATATGAACCAACAATAATTTACGATACCAAAAGAGATACGGTAAACAATTACAATGTGGATGCTTATGGCAATAATAACATCTCGATCAACCTTTTTGTAAACACTAATTTTAATACTGAAGTTAGTAGTACTATTAAAATCTTATTATCAACATCGGGAACTACAGGTTCGCCAAAGTTAGTAAAGCTTTCAACGGATAATATTCTCCAGAACGCACTGTCCATATCTAATTATCTTCCGATACAAAATAATGATGTTACACCGATTAATCTACCTTTAAATTATTCTTATGGTTTGTCTGTTTTGCATTCAAACGCTATTAAAGGAGGTAAGATAGTTTGTGGTTTACCAGATATTTTAAGTAGGGATTTTTGGAAATATTTAGACAAATATGGCTTTACATCTATAGCTGGAGTACCATTTATTTATGAAATGCTCAACCGGATCGGGTTTTTGAAAAAACAATACCCTTCTTTAGAATATGTTAGCCAAGCTGGTGGAAATTTGAGTAAAAACATCAAAGTTCAGTTTAATGATTATTGTATTGCAAAAGCTATAAAATTCTTTGTTATGTACGGTCAAACAGAAGCTACTGCAAGAATTTCGTATGTGCCACCAGAAAAATTAACAGAGAAAATAACAGCTATAGGATTGCCCATTAAAAATGGAACGCTTACTATCGATGATAAAACAGAAGAATTGTTATACTCAGGGCCAAATGTTTTCGGTGGTTATGCCAATGAAAAAAAGGATTTGGAGTTTTGGGAAGACATACCTGTATTAAGAACTGGTGATTTAGCATTTAAAGATGATGATGGCTTTTTTCATATTAAAGGCCGATTAAAACGTATTGTAAAAGTATTTGGAAATAGAGTAAATTTAGATGAGATTGAGGCATTTATAAAATCATCATTAAACATGAGTTTATTGGCCTGTACAGGAATTAATGACAAGTTTATACTCATTGCGCATAGTAATCCTGATATCGATGAATCTGGATTAAAGAAATTGATTTTTGAAACCTATAAAATCTGTCTCTTATACACATCTGACGCTGCCGACGAATAGAGAGGTGTAG
>OLHK01000385.1_pt1 | contig 12666 bp, 13 predicted proteins | sample 1609371 | NCBI WGS metagenome assembly OLHK01 (sample SAMN05416779, study PRJEB24817) | seawater metagenome | isolation source: Sea water | place: Canada:Atlantic | collected 2013-11
TCGTCGGCAGCGTCAGATGTGTATAAGAGACAGATATTTCTGTTTATAAATCCTACTATTTGATTTTCATATTCTGGCACAAAAAAGTTTTGATTATTTAATAATCTACAAGATACCAGAAAACACGAATAAAATTTTGGATAAAAAATAACACTTATATTGAACTGTAAATCATACACTTAAAAAAAATCCCCAATATTGGGGATTTTTTTAGTACTTTGTTAAAGTATTTTTACTTTATGATAAAACCCAATGGTACAGCAAAAAAACAGTTAATAAAGCTTATTGAAAAGCTTAATGAAAGTGATGAAAAGCTTAATGAAATAGATTTTATTGCTGTGTTGGAAGCTTCAAAAAATATATGTGCCAATGAATTTTTAATTAAAAACCTAGTAACTTGTTTAAATAACTTAAATGATAACTCGGTGGTAAATAAAAATATATTGACCGCTCGTGAAAAAGATGTTTTAGAACATATTGGCAAGGGTTTACAAAGTTCTTCTATTGCTAATGCGCTAAACTTAAGCAAATCTACAATTGAAACGCATAGAAAAAACATAAGAAAAAAATTGAAACTAGATAGTAATGACAACCTGTTTAGCTATGCTTTTACATATAGTCTTATAGCTTAAGCAATTAATATTCTCTTGAAAGGTAGGAATTGCAAATGGTAAGTTGTTCTATAACAAACCAATGTTGTATGACCATACTCTTTATCTTATTTTTTTTATTATGCCTCAACTTTTTCTTGCTTAAATTTAGTACAAACAAAAAGCAGCCATAATCAATGACTGCTTCTGTTTTGATATAACCAAATTATTTTAATTCACCGAAGGTAAAAAGCTATAAGTTTTACTATACTCTAGCATTTGCTCAGAAAAACCTTTAGGCTGTGTTACTTTGATAGCAGTAATTTCACCTTCATCATTCATTTCTGGAACTAATACTGGATTTACAAATCCACTGTATGGTGGAGACGTAAATTGTTTGTTACGTTCTAAAACTTCAGTATGTATTTTTTGGTCTACTTTTACTCCATAACCTTCAACTAAATCTTCTACAGCTTTGTAATCGCCTTCAGACTTTATACGTTGTGTTTCTCTCAACAACTCACCAAATAATTCGCGTAGCTTGTTATAATCGTTGATATTAAAATAGGTTTTTCCATCTCTAGTCACTTTTTCAATAACGTTATCTTCTTTACCTTTTTCGTAAGCCCAAGCACTTACCCACTGTCGGTTTCGCATATGCGCTTCTTCTACGTCATCTCCAAGATTAAGGCGTATTAATTGGCCCATCAAACCGTTTCTTATATAACCATCGTAAGCAGCTTTTCCTACTTTTTTCCAATCTTCCACTAAACCTAATTCTTCTAATTTTGGACTATACAAAAAGTAAAGACCTACTAAATCTGCTCGACCTTCTTCTAAAGTAGAGGCATAATTTTTTAATGTTTCTTTGGTTTCACCAACTCCCGGATTTAGTTGTCCTGAGGCGTGACCAATCACTTCGTGTAAAGCTGTATGCAGTTTATCTGCTTGTTGGCCGTATGCTTCTTCCAATTCCATTTCTTCTTCATCATGCACAAACTCTTTCAATCTACCTGTGCTTCCTGCATTATTATAGGCGTTAATAATATTTCCCAGTGATACAGACTTACTTCCTACTTCTTTTCTAATCCAATTGGCATTTGGCAAGTTAACACCTATAGGAGTACTTGGTGATGCATCACCAGCTTCACCTGCAACAGTAACAACTTTGTAAGTCACACCTACTACGCTATCTTTTTTATGCTCATCCATAAGTGGAGAATTATCTTCAAACCACTGTGCATTTTCAGACAATACTGCCATTTTTTTAGACATATCAAAGTCATTGATTTGTACAATAGTTTCATAACTTCCTCTATAGCCCAAAGGATCATTGTACACTTCAATAAAACTATTAATGTAATCTACATTACCTTCCGTTGCTGCTGTCCAAGCTACATTGTAATCGTCCCAAGTTTGTAAGTCCCCAGTTTTGTAATATTCAATTAACAAACCTATAGCGTCTCCTTGAGCTTTGTTTTCTGCAACAGTCTGGGCTTTTTCTAACCATTTAATAATTTCATCTATGGCAGAACCATATAATCCGCCAGATTTATAAACACGTTCTTTTAATATCCCATCTTCCTTTACCAATTGTGAATTTAAACCAAAAGATAACGGTCTATCTGGGTTTGGAGATTCTTTCTTTTTATAGAAGTTTACAACATCCTCGTTAGTTACATTTGGTCCGTAAAAATTAACAGCAGACTTAGCTACATTATCAACTCCTTTTGCTTGGTTTACTTTTTTACTGTCCTTGTCATTAAAAATAACATCAAATGCTTCACCATCTAACTTTGTATCTGTAGCCAAAAACAGTTCATTTAAATAATCTTTAGAGAATTCTGGTTTTAGTTTGTCATTAGAATAATGGTGGTGAATACCATTACTAAACCACACACGTTTTAAATAAGTTTCAAATGCTTGCCAATTTTCACTGTTTTTATCTCCACTGTAATTAGAGTAAACGTTTTCTAAAGCACGTCTAATTTTTAGATTATGTCGGTAATTTTGATCCCACATAATATCTCTACCAGCAAGACCAGCTTGGGTAAGATAGTACACCAACTTTTGTTCCTTAAGCGATAAATTTTCCCATCCAGGAACTTGATAACGCAGAATTTTAATATCTGCAAACTGCTCAACATTATAGTCAAATTCAGTCTCAGTTTTAGCAACCGATTCATCTTTCTTTTTATCGTCATCCTTGCACGATACCATTATTAAGGCTAAGAGCAAAAACCCGAAGATTGATTTTAATTTCATATTTAGTTTGTTATTTTGAGTTGTACACAAATGTAACATTTATTAACATATCATAAAATTACTATCTTTGGCTATCTACTTTAAACTAATCAAAAAAATGAAAGCTTTAAAATACATCCTACTACTATTATTAATAGCAATAATAGGATTTTCGATTTACGTTGCAGTGCAGCCTAACGACTATAAATTTAGCCGAAGCAGAACTATTGAAGCTCCAATAAGTGTACTTTACAATAAAGTGAACGACTTTAAAGAATGGCCTAGGTTCTCTCCTTGGATGGAACAAGATCGTGAGGCGACTATTAACTATGGCAATAAAACTGTAGGTGAAGGCGCAAGCTACAGTTGGAGTGGCGAAATATTGGGAGAAGGGTCTATGGAAACCTTAAATACGGTTGAAGATTCTAAAATCAATCAAAAAATTGAGTTTATAAAGCCGTTTGAAGCAAAATCAAATATTAACTGGAGCTTTGAACCAACTCCTGAAGGCACCAAAGTCACTTGGGGAATGGAAGGCGAACAAGACTTTATGACCAAGTTGTTCACTACGTTTACAGGTTCAATTGAAGCTGGTACAGGACCAGATTTTGAACGCGGACTTTTTAAATTAGATAGTGTGACACAAGCCGAAATGAAAGCCTATTCTATAGATGTGGAAGGGGTTACACAACACAGTGGAGGTTATTACTTATATAAAACTACATCTTGTAAGTTGAGTGATTTTCAAAAAGTAATGCAACAAGAGTTTCCTAAAGTTGGGGCTTATGCTATTGCCAACAATATAACTTTTGCTGGTGCTCCTTTTGTACTTTACGAAAAATGGGATGAAGAAAACAATGCTGTTATATTCTCAACCTGTATTCCTACTAATTCCAGAATCATTTCAAATGACTCCGAAATTTTAACAGGACAGCTTGAATCTTTTAAAGCGGTTAAAACTATCTTGAAAGGAAATTATGATAATTTAAGAGAGGCATGGGATAAAACCATGGACTACACAAATAATAATAATCTCCAAATAGTAGAAGGAGGAGCTATGCTTGAAGTTTACCCAACTGATCCATCTAGGTTCCCTAATCCTGCAGATTGGAAAACTGAGATTTATATTGAAGTTGAATAGCTAATGACCACTAAAAAGAATAAAATTTGAAACAACTTATATTAGTCTTTGTTGGTGGTGGCTTTGGTAGTGTCCTCAGGTTTATAATTGGCAAATGGTTAAACAACTCTGAATCAGGAATTCCTTTTGGAACTTTCGCTGCTAATATCATTGGTAGTTTGCTTATTGGTATTATACTTGGTTTAGCTGTCAAAAACAACAATCTACTAACGCAAAATCAAACTATACTTTTAGCTACTGGGTTTTGTGGTGGTTTTACTACATTCTCTACTTTTGCTTATGAAAATCATGTGTTTTTAAAAGCAGGTGACTTTACAAGTTTTGCTCTTTACACCATTGCAAGTTTTATTGTTGGATTTTTAGCCGTTTTTTTAGGAATGTATTTGGCAAAATAGATCTTTATGCAATGCCACAAAATACATAAGACTTCATATAATTAAAACCGTTAAGTATTCTTTCACCTACTGAAAAACTGGCGACTGCAAACTGAGACTCTCACTGGGATTAAAAACTACTTTTTAAAAGCCTTAACACCTGCTTCAACTTCCAAGTCCAAATAATTAACGCGTGGTACTATTGGACAAGAATATTTTTCATTATACGCACAATAAGGATTGTATGCCGAGTTAAAATCAACCTCAATAGTATCTCCTTCAGGAATTGATAAATCTATATAGCGACCTCCTGCGTAAGTACTCTCTCCATTTGTATTGTCTAAAAATGGTAGAAATAAATAATCCTCAAATCCTTCAGAATTCATTAAATCTTTACCTTGATAGATATTCAATTCAAAAGTTTTCTCATTGATTTCAAAACTCAAAACACCAAAAATCCTTTCTTTTGAAATTCTACTGGTCGTCGTCTTCATATTAAACCATTCGGAATTTGGCGTGCGTTTCAGATCCGCCTTCACCACAAATGAAGAATCATATGGGAAAAATTCTAAGCCTTCAAACCGTTTTAAATCTTTTTCCTTTAATGGAGAGGTTGTAGCATCCTTAAATTCTGCATTCATTTTTTTCTGAAATGGAGTTTCTTTCAAAATGGCCTTATCATTTTGAGCACAGCTTATAAAAAAAGTCAATACAAATAGTACTGTATAAATTCTCATAATTCAATATTTTGAAATTCAAAAATACAACTTCTCTCCCTCCATTTAAATTTTAAGATATAATTAATAGCTATTCTGTTTTATAAATAGCGTCGTTAAGTGTAATTTTAAACTTTATGAAAACATTGAACTTAGACGTATTAATTATTGGAGCAGGACCAATAGGAATTGCATGTGCATTAGAATGTAAAAAACAGAATTGGAACTACCGTGTTATTGAAAAAGGTGCATTAACCAACTCATTGTTTAATTACCCACTAAACATGACTTTTTTTTCAACTTCTGAAAAATTAGAAATTGATGCCATACCTTTTATAAGCCATAATCCTAAGCCAACAAGAAATGAAGCTTTAGAATATTACCGAAGAGTAACCACGTCAAACCAATTAAACATTAATTTATATGAAAAGGTTTTAGTACTCAATAAGGTTGAAACGGGTTTTAATGTTATTACTGAAAAAGCTGAATATACTGCCAAAAAAATCATTATTGCAACAGGTTTTTACGACATACCCAACCTGCTCAATGTACCTGGTGAAAACTTACCCAAAGTAATGCACTACTATAAAGAAGCACATCCGTTTACACTACAGAATATTGCTGTGGTCGGTGCAAGCAACTCGTCCGTAGATGCCGCATTGGAAATTTACCGAAAAGGAGGAAATGTTACCTTGATTGTTAGAGGCGATAAAATTGGAGAACGCGTAAAATATTGGGTAAGGCCAGACATATTAAACCGTGTTGAGGAAGGTAGTATTAAAGCATTGTTTAATACTGAAATACAAGAAATTACAGCTAACGATATAAAACTTAAAACCCCAAACGGACTAAAAGTGCTACCAAACGATTTTGTAATTGCACTTACGGGTTACCAGCCTAATTTTAAATTCTTGGCAAAAGCTGGCATTACGTTTTCAGAGGATCAAAAACACGTTCCAAATTACAATCCTGAAACTATGGAATCTAATATTGAAGGACTTTACTTAGCAGGCGTTATCTGCGGAGGTATGGAAACCCACAAATGGTTTATTGAAAATTCACGGATACATGCCAAAATTATAGCGAACCATATTAAAACTAAGTTTTAAATACTTCCTATCTATATTACAATAATTGGTATTGAATTATAAGGATTTTAGTTTCTTTATACCCTACTTCAATGGCTTTATTTCGCTATGTTTTACAACATGCGACAATACAATCTGGGTTTTAGTTTCTCCATAACTAATCAACTGGTCAATAAACGCTTCTAAATGTTTTTGGTTTTTAAGTACCACCTCCATTACTATATTCTCATTGCCAGTTATTCTATAACAGTTAACCACCTCATCATAGGTTTTCACTTTTTCTAAAAAAGGTTTTAACATACCCATAAAAGCGCGCAAAGTAATTAAGGCTTTGAGTTGATAACCAGCTTCAAAAGGAGAAACAAACGTGGTATAACCTTGTATAATTTCAGCATCCTCCAATTTTTTTATCCGCTCCGCAACAGCAGGTGAGCTTACACCAACACGCCTTCCTATTTCGGCATTAGAGAGACGTGCGTTTTGCTGTAAACACTTTAGTATCTTCCAGTTTAGATTATCTATCATTTAAAGAAAAAGGTAGTTAATAACATAGTAATTAAAGCAAATATACATTTTTACCTTAAATACTAAAGACATTTATAATTACTTGTTTGTAATTTCGTGGTAATTGCTATTTAAATGAATTATCACTTACCATCACATCTATCTGATTTGCCGATATATAAAAAGGCAATGGATATTATTATGCTTTCCCGTAGCATTTCTACATACCTCAATCATGACCTAGGTTATTTAAGAGCAGATGGGACAGAAGACAATGATATTTATTTTAGTGGTGATATTGTGCAACAATCTACAAATTTGGCTCCTGAGATCATCAATGCCGAACGTGAGCGTTGTTCAGATAAAAAGCACAAACATTTTGAAAGTTTAGACCGTTTAACGCATCGTTTGTACAACAATTGTAAGCGCTTAGAGCGTTCTAACAGCAATGGAAGGGATTATTTGCCAATGTTGCGATATGAATTGCGTAAATTCAAAAAACTACAACATCATTGGATGATGACATTGTAAGCCTTTATTTCCCTTTAATTACATGTGCATTATTCATAAATGCATTCTGGTAATTCTTAATTTTAGTGTGCATCTCGTCCGCTATAATCACATACTGGCATTTATCCAAACTTTCAGACAACCTCAAAATATGGTTATACGCATTGTTTCTACCCAAATAATCGGCATCTTCAATAGCAAACAGTTGAACTTGTCCCAAATGGACACCGTTTAAAAAATAAAGTTTACTCAATCTACTAGGCGTGGCAATAATAATATCCTGCCCATAGTAAACCTCTTCCTTTTGTTTTTCAATATCGTATTCATCATAAAGCCCATAAACTCTTAAATCGGTATTCTTTGTAAGTCTTTCAAACTCTTCTTTTAAAGCTAAAACATCTGTTTTATTTTTCACAACAATAATAGCTCGTGGAGAATCTTCAAAAGCCGCTGCTTTCAACTTATGGATAGTGGCTATAATTAGTGCAGTGGTTTTACCACTTCCTTGCGGTGCAATTACATAGGCATCCGCTCCTCCTTTTAATGTTGGTAGCACTTTTTTCTGAAACGGATTAGACGTTTCAAAACCTGCCTCGCTGAGTGAAGCTTTTAACAAAGGGTGTAGTTTTTTAAAAGACATGGAATGATTTTAAGCAAATAGCAAGTCTATTACTTTTGGCTATTAATTGGGTAAAGATACCATTAATGGCATACTATGCAATTGGCTTTGTCCTGTAATTCACCAACCAATTGCCCTTCATCATTACAACAGTCCCTAAAATCCTGATCTATTTACTGTTTAGCAAGTTGTTCGCGTCATTTACAAACTATTATGAGCTTTTTTGTCTTTTCAGTATTTTAACGATTCTATTATTTATGATTTCTGACAAGTTCCAATTGTACAGTTTAGGATCTGTTGTACTGTAGAATTCAACGAAAACAGCATCAAGCTCTTTGTTGTATTTTGCAAAACTTTGGTATCCCGGAACCCATCCTGCATGTTCATACTTATAAATGGAAGAATATATTTCCTGTTCTCCCGGTTCAAATAATGAGCCATCGTTCAATGCTCTTAAGAAAGTACCCACGTCCTCTGCTGTGGCTACCATGCCATGTTCGTCTGTCTTTAAATCAAAAGGATGGCCTACATGATAGCCGCTCATAACATCGTATATATTAACTCCGTTGAGCGAACCAAAGGTGTTGTTAAGATGTAGCGGAATTAGAATTTCTTCCTGAATGAATTGAAAGTTAGCATAACCTAATGCATTATCCATAATCTTATTGATTAAAAGATAATTCGTGTTACAATATTCATAATCTTCACCAGGTTCAAAGTTGGCCGGCCTGTCTAAAATCAATGCTAGACTTTCTTCATAGGTTTCTGTAGGTGCTGCCCAAAAATTCGGAGCATCCGTAAAATTGGGAATACCACTTCTATGCTGTATCATCAACCTCAAAGTGATTTTGTCTGAGTTTTCAATTCTTCCCCTAAGTTCCGGTAAATAGTCAGCAATGGTCTTATCTAATGAAAGCCGTCCATCATTGACTAATTTTGTAACAGCCACAGCATCATACAGCTTGCTAATACTGGCAATCTTAAATAAGGCTCCAGGTTTAGCAGGTATCTTCGTTTCTCGATCGTGCCAACCGGAAGCAAAATATTGAGGTGATTCACCAGCTTGTTCTACATAAACAATCATTCCGTCAAATCCATGACCAATGGCCTCATCTAATTGTGCTTGAACAGTATCTGGTAGCGGAAGTATCCACGCCTTAACCAAAAGCCAGGGCACAAAGTATAAGGAGATTACCGTGCCTAACAATAACGCTATTCTAAATACCTGTTTGGTTCGTTTTTTTCTCATTGTAGTGAGTATTGTTTGTTCTTATTTAATGGCTCATAATGTACACACCACCTTGGAAATTCCGCAGGATTTTTCAAAGCAGGTAAAATTCAAGCTTCTCGTTTGGTAAACTATGTTTTCAACGACTGAGAATGCCTATTTGCTTTTTGGGTTTATTAGTTCCAAAAAAAAGTAAACAGATTTTCTTCCTCATAATCGTTAGTTGTATATTTTGAAAATTTGTTCTCAAATTCAGGCGTAACTTGATTGCTCAAACCTATAGCTATTTGTCCAATCACGAAATTATTTATTTCCGAACTGTAATTTTTCAAGGACGAATCGTTTTTTGTCGGCAGTATATAACTAATATCCAAAGGAGCTATTTAAACTACCTCTGCTTTTGGTTCGTTTATAGTAGTGTAAGATATAGAATATGAACGCAGATCTAAAAGAATACCAAACCAAAAAAAATACAGGTTACGTATTTGTATATGTTTTAATTGCGTAGTTAAGTAACTAATTTAGTAAACGGAAACTAACCAGAGGATAATCAGTAGGATTTTTTGTGTAGCTCAAACCCAAGCAATTAATCATATCGGTTTTTAGAGACTGTTTTTATTACTCACCCAATTCCTTTAGTTTAGCTTGAGCTTCTTGATTTTCATCTATTTCAATAGCTTTTTTATAGTGTCTAATTGCTTCTGATTTCTTGTTTTGGGATAAAAAATAATGACCTAAAGCAACAAAACTTTTTGATTCATTAGGATAGAAATCAGCATTCATTTCTAAATATGCTAAGGCTTTTTCAGGAAGGTTATGACCATCTAACATAAAGAAACCAACGTCATTTAGTAATTGCCAATCGGGTTTTATTTCACGTTTCATTCGAATACTTAATTTTTTATAATGCGAATAAAATGGTTCTGTCAATTCTTTGGCAGAATATTCTTTTGGTGTATTAAATCTCCACATCCCTGGAAATGGAAACCAAGAGAAAACAGATCGCAATCCATTATATTGAGCTGGTACAACAATGCTTCCATGGTCTTCATCCTTAAAATACTCCCAAGTGAAGTTAAGCTTTTTACTGTTTTTTACTAATACATCATGAAACTTTAGATTTGCTCTAATCTGTTCAGTAGGAACCGTTTTGTCCTTTCTTACTTTTACAGTATCCATTGCTTTACCTATACTATTGGCTACAGCTATATATAATGACTTTTCTTTTTTATATCCTTTATTTATTTGAGCTTGAGTTACCTTCACTAGATTTTCTTTATCCCACCAAAGACTAGGATCTATTGCCAAATAATTATCAAAAGAGCTTTCGTGATACAAGTAAGAGTAAAGCACAAATAGACCTCCAGTTGAGTGACCAACAATGGTACTGTTGTTTTCGGTTGGATATTTATTGTTTATAAATGGTTTTAATTCTTCGTCTATAAATTTTATAAAATTATTGGCACCTCCCGAAGTTTCCGATTTGTGTCCACGCTGAAAAGGAACGTTAGTAGGTGTAAAATCCCTAATTCTATCTGTATTTGTAATACCAACTACGATAGAATTAGGGATTTGCCAAGGCGTTAACTGTTTTAACATTCCGGTAATAACATAGAAATGCTGGGATGCATCTAATACGTACATAACAGGATATTGTTTACTACTATCAAAACCTTCGGGTAAGTGTATCCAAATTTCTCTTTGCTCTTGTAGAATTTTAGAATACAAGCTATCAACCTTTCCAATTACTATTTGCTTTTCATCATTTTGCTTAAATTGTGCTATTCCTTTAAAACATATGCATAAGGTGATTATTGTAATAACAATTTTAGACTTTCTCATTTGTGTGGTAAGGTTTTAGTTTGTTATTCTTTTTTTTGACTAAAAGTTAACCTAAAAAATAATACCAAATATAAAATTGACTTCTATTTATGTATTCTTTTAATTATTTCTAACGTTAAGGATACAATTTTTACAATAAAAGAAGAACAAAAATGAAGCGATAAACGGAATGTTATATTTTTTTAAGTCTATAATTTAATTCTCTACAACTACTTTTCCAATTGCTTTTCCACTTTCAAGTCTTGCATAAGCTTCTCCAACTTTTTTTAGTGAAAATTGTTTTTCATCTAATAAAGGGCTTAAATCTCCTGCTTCAGCAATTTTGGTAATGTGGCGTAAAATCTCTCCGTGTTGTTCTCTCTTAAAATTATGTAGCATTGGTATAAGCATAAATACTACGTGTAGAGTAAGTCCTTTAAAGTGCATGGTAGTTAAATCAAGTTCACATATGGAAACTGTACTTGTAACTTGACCATTTAAAGCAGTTGCTTCAAAAGATTTAAGCATATTTTCTCCACCTACAGAATCAAATACCACATCGAATCCTACTCCGTCTGTATGCTTATTGACGTAATCTTCAACCTGTTCTGTTTTATAATTTATTGGTTCTGCACCAAAACTTTTTACGATTTGCATTTGTTTTTCGCTGCTAACCGTTGCAAAAACATCTGCTCCAAAATATTTAGCCAATTGTACAGCTACGTGTCCAACTCCACCTGTACCACCGTGTACCAAAACTTTCTGACCGCTTTTAACGTTTGCTCGGGTTAAACCCTCGTAAGCTGTTATTCCAACCAAAGGAAGTGATGCCGCTTCTTTCATTGTTAGGTTTTTGGGTTTTCGAGCAATTAGTTTGCTATCCGCTGTTATATATTCAGCTAATGTTCCTTGCAAATCTCCCAGTCCACCTGCACAACCATAGACCTCATCTCCAACCGAAAAATCAGTTATATCTGTTCCTATTTCTTCAATTGTTCCTGCAAAGTCCATTCCTAGTATAGCTGGCGTTGCTGGTGCAAATGGTAAATCTGTTCCCATATTTCTAATCTTTGTATCTACTGTATTGATACTTGATGCAGAAATTTTAACTAATACCTCTCCATTTTTAAGAGTTGGTTTTTCTACTTCTTTAGATTCAAAGGTTGCGTTTTCACCATATTCGCTAATTGTCATTGCTTTCATAATGTATTGATTTTTAATTACTATAATAATTATAGTTGCAAAAATAAGTATAGCATTCTATCTTTGCAATAACGGTCATAAATGATAGTATAAATTGTATGGAAACAACAGAACCAAAAATGCTCAATTTCAGAGGTAAAGATTACCCTTGTTGTGCAAGTTTAACAATGGGAATTATTGGCGGAAAATGGAAAACAGTTATTCTTTTTCATTTGATGAACGATAAATTACGGTATAACGAATTGAGAAAATCAATGCCAACCGTTACTGAACGCACTTTGAGCTTACAACTAAAAGCTCTAGAAGAAGATGGCCTAATCAAGAGAACCGTTTATACCTCAAAACCTCCTTTAAAAGTCGAGTATTCCTTAACTGATTTCGGTAAAACCTTAATTCCCTTAATTCAATCAATCGCCGATTGGGGGGATGCTGTGGTTAAAAAATACTCAAAATAGGTGTTCCATTTAGCTTGTTGCAAACGGCAGGATAAAAGAAGTCAATATTTTAAACTTCTCAATACCGAGCTCTACGCAATCTTTACAAAAATAACAAACAACAAATAGCAACATCCACCAAATATCCCACAGCACACCATATCTGTCTCTTATACACATCTGACGCTGCCGAC
>OLHK01000386.1_pt1 | contig 12657 bp, 14 predicted proteins | sample 1609371 | NCBI WGS metagenome assembly OLHK01 (sample SAMN05416779, study PRJEB24817) | seawater metagenome | isolation source: Sea water | place: Canada:Atlantic | collected 2013-11
TACGTTTTTAAAAACCCTATAAAAATCACCCTTAAAATATATTAAAATATAACCTTAAATGATTTATTAATTTCGATTTAAAACTTAATTTAAGGCAATCTATGTTTTATTAAAATCTAAATCATTTTTTTACTTATAAATTCAAATTCATATTCGCTGATTTTATTAAAAATATTTGGAGGATAATTTACTTAACCTATATATTGAAAACTCAATCGAAAAACAAAGTAAATTATTAACCTAAAACCAAACAAATTATGATGACTTTAGCAAAATTGATTATTGATATAATATTTTCAGTAGTCTAAATTAACCAAACAAAAAAATGTAAAACTTAGTTCTAGAATAAGTTTTACTATTTTTGTTCCTCAGCGAAAGTGGCAAAATAAGTTTGCCCTCCAAAAAAACAAAAATGAAAAAAGCTATTTTTAAAGCTTTAGCCAAACTCAATAAGGCCATATTTCCCTCTTACACAAAAAAGCAATTAGATCTTAGTAAAGCCACAAAACTACAGATGGCAATAATTGGCTGGCGAGTGTATGTCACTAAACGAGCTTTAGATTAAGGTTCAGGATAATATGTGAATCAAAGACAATACTAAACAAGACGCTTGTTTCAAAATTATACTCTTTAATATTTGAATCACTTTATTCAATTCATATTCTTAAGTTCTCTATCTACTTCATGAATCTATATTTCTATAAACATTCTGCAAATGAAAAAACCAGTAATTTCAAAATGTTTGAAAATACTGGTTTTCTTTGTGACCTCGACAGGATTCAAACCTGTAACCTCTTGAGCCGTAATCAAGTGCGCTATTCAGTTGCGCCACGAGGCCTTTTTTAGTGGGTGCAAATATAATACATTTATTAAAAACCCACCAAACTATTTATTTCAAAAATTCATTTGATTATTTTTGAAGTATGATTTCCACACAGCTACTTAAACCTTTTGAACCTCTATTTGACTCTGAAGTCCTAGAGAACATCAGCAATGTTGCCACACTCAAACATTTTCAAAAACATGACATTATTATTGATATAGGCCAGGATTTAAATTTTATTCCACTGCTAATAAAAGGTAATATAAAGGTAATTAGAGAAGATGATAACGGAGATGATCTATTACTTTATATTTTAGAATCAGGAGATACATGCGCAATGTCCTTAACCTGTTGCATGGCCAATGCCAAAAGTAACATTAGAGCTGTAGCAGATAAGGAGGTTCACGTAATAATGATTCCTATTGCAAACATGAAACTATGGTTTAACACCAATGAGAGTTGGCGTAATTTTATACTGCAAAGCTATCAAGTTAGATTTGATGAAATGTTAAAAACCATAGACACTCTAGCTTTTATGAAAATGGATGAGCGGTTATATAAATATTTAACTGATATAGTCAATTTAACTGCTTCTAAAATTATTGAAATTACTCATCAAGAGATTTCCGAAGATTTGCATACTTCTAGAGTAGTAATTTCAAGACTTTTAAAACAACTCGAAAAAGAAAATAAAATTGAACTCGGCAGAAATAGAATACGCATTTTGGCACTTTAGTAACAATAGTCACATTCACTAATCTTAAGAAGTTTATTTTTGTTCAAAATTATTTTATGGAATTTATTTTACAACCATGGCCTTGGTACGTTTCTGGGCCGTTAATTGCCGTAGTGATGTTTCTACTACTGTATTTCGGAAGAACATTTGGAATGTCATCGAACCTCAGAACACTTTGTGCTATTGGTGGAGCTGGTAATCGTGTAGAGTTTTTCAAGTTCGATTGGAAAAGTCAACGCTGGAATCTTGTTGTGGTTCTTGGAGCCATACTGGGAGGCTATATTGCACACTTCTATTTATCTAACCCAATAAACATTGATTTAAGCGAAAACACTATTAAAGATTTAAACTCACTTGGGTTTACTGATGTTGGACAAAGCCTATTGCCACCAGAACTATTCAGTTGGGATGCTGTTTTTAGCCTGAAAGGACTGTTGATTTTAATAAGTGGAGGTTTTCTTGTAGGATTTGGCACACGCTATGCTGGAGGATGCACATCTGGCCATGCAATTACAGGTTTAAGTAGCTTACAAATACCTTCATTGATTGCTGTTATAGGTTTTTTTATTGGAGGTTTAATAATGATTCACTTAATCTATCCAATACTATTTTAAAATGGGGAAGTATATAAAGTTTTTTTTAGTTGGCATATTATTCGGTATTGTATTAGTGAAGTCTGAAGCAGTCTCATGGTATCGCATCTTCGAAATGTTTAAATTTCAGTCCTTTCATATGTATGGTATTATAGGAACTGCAGTTGCTACAGGTATTATTTTACTTTTAGTTTCAAAACAGATGAAAATTAAAACTATTAACGGAAACCTATTAAATGTTCCTCGGAAAGATCGTGGTTTAGTGCGATATATCATCGGAGGCAGTATTTTTGGATTAGGTTGGGCACTTTGTGGTGCTTGTCCTGGCCCAATGTATATTTTAGTCGGTACTGGTGTATTTTCAATATTAATTGTAATTGCTGCCGCACTTTTGGGCACTTTTGTTTACGGAATTTTAAAAGACAAATTACCACACTAAATGGATATTACCGAAATCTTAGGTTATTTTGGAGCTCTCGTCGTCGGACTGGTTTTAGGGCTTATAGGAGGTGGAGGTTCTATTTTAACCGTTCCTATTTTGGTCTATCTCATGGGTTTTAACCCAATTATCTCAACAGCATATTCTTTGTTTGTAGTTGGTGCAACATCGAGCATTGGTGCTTATCAAAATTTAAAAAAAGGATTTGTAGATTTAAAAACGGCTGCCATTTTTGCATTTCCTGCTTTTATTGCTGTTTATCTTACCAGACGCTTTTTAGTACCTATGATTCCTGAAGTAGTTTTTACCTTAAATGATTTTAAAGTTACCAACGATATTTTCATTATGGTATTTTTTGCCATTATAATGGTTTTGGCAAGCTATTCAATGATTAGAAATAAAAAACAAGATCTAGATAAAACTGCTGATAAAACTCTTACATATAACTTTCCCTTAATTGCAATAGAAGGTTTAGTTGTAGGTGTATTAACGGGTTTAGTCGGTGCTGGTGGTGGCTTTTTAATTATTCCTGCATTAGTATTATTAGCTAAATTGCCAATGAAAAAAGCAGTTGGCACTTCTCTTCTAATTATTTCTGTAAAATCCTTAATTGGTTTTTTGGGTGATATCTCTAATTATGAAATTGATTGGGTTTTCCTCTTAATTTTCACTTCTATTTCAATTGTCGGAATTGTTTTAGGCGTCTACCTTTCTAAGTTTATCAGTGGCAAAAAACTTAAATCTGGGTTTGGTTATTTTGTACTGTTAATGGCTTTCTATATCATTTATAAAGAGCTTTTTTGAGGCTTTGTAATAAATGTAACATTATAAAAACCGAAGTTTCGTAAATTTGTATTATTAAAATGAAAAATTATGAAAATTGAACAATTATATACAGGCTGTTTAGCACAAGGTGCTTACTATATCGAATCTGAAGGTGAAGTTGCTATTATTGATCCGTTGCGAGAAACACAACAATACATTGACATAGCCAAAGCTAATAATGCCAAAATAAAATATATTTTAGAAACCCATTTTCATGCGGATTTTGTTTCAGGACATGTAGATTTAGCAAAAAAAACAGGTGCGAAAATTGTTTTTGGTCCTAATGCAGAAACTGATTATGATATATATTCAGCAAAAGATGGTGAAGAATTAAAGTTAGGCAAGCTCACTATCAAAGTGTTGCATACACCTGGTCACACTTTAGAGTCTACCACCTATTTATTGAAAGATAAAAACGGAAAAGACCATGCTATTTTTTCTGGAGATACTTTGTTTTTAGGAGATGTTGGCCGACCAGATTTAGCTATCAAATCTGATTTAACGAAACAAGATTTAGCCGAAATGTTATACGATTCTCTTCGAAATAAAATCATGCCTTTGGCTGACGATGTTATTGTATATCCGGCTCACGGTGCAGGTTCTGCTTGTGGTAAAAATTTAAGCAAAGAAACCGTAGGTCTATTAGGAGAGCAAAAAGAAACAAACTATGCTTTACGAGCAGATATGTCTAAACAAGAGTTTGTAAAAGAGGTTTTAGATGGCATTGCTCCACCTCCACAGTATTTTGCTAAAAATGCTATGATGAATAAAATGGGTTACGATGATTTTGAAACAGTTTTAAAAACTGGAGATATACCACTAAATCCTGAGGAATTTGAAGCATTGGCAAATCACGAATCTGCTTTGGTTTTAGATGTAAGACCACAAAGTGATTTTATTAAAGGCCATATACCAAATTCAATCTTTATTGGTTTAAATGGTGGATTTGCTCCATGGGTTGGTGCTTTAATTACAGATATTAAACAACCTATCATTTTAGTTGTCCCTGAAGGAAAATCTGCAGAAGCCGTAACACGCTTGTCACGTGTGGGCTATGATAATACGCTCGGTTATTTAGAAGGCGGAATTGAAGCTTGGAAAGCTGCTGGAAAAGATATTGAAACATTAGAGTCTATTTCTGCTGAAGAATTCGCAAATCGTGTAAAATCCACTGATGTAAATATCTTAGATGTTAGAAAGGATGGAGAATACCAGTCTAAACATTTAGAAAATGCCCAGCATTTTTCGTTGGATGCAATAAATACAAATATGAATGAAGTAGATAAAAACAAAACCTACCATATTCATTGTGCTGGTGGTTATCGTTCAGTTATTGCAGCTTCTATTTTAAAGGCCAGAGGTTATGATAAATTGGTAGATGTTGCTGGTGGTTTTGGTGCCATTAAAAAAACAGATTTACCAACCACTGATTTTGTTTGCCCTTCAACATTATAACAAGAACAGATATATTATGCATAAAAAAATCCCGTTTAAAACGGGATTTTCTTTTTATACTATTTCGGCACTGAGACCAGCTTGGAGCAATTTTGAGCAACGAGGCTTTAAATCATCGTAAGAACCTGTTTTTACCGTACACTTACCTTTATAATGCACTAAAATTGCACATTGCTCTGCTTGTTCGGGTATATGATCGCAGGCATAAATTAAGGTGTCAATGACATGGTCAAATGTGTTTACCTCATCATTAAACAGCACAATTTCGTTTTGTTTTAATACGTCTTCATCGAGAAGTAATTCTTCGGATTGTTTTTCTTTAGTACTCATATCCTTTTAATTTTGTCACTTTCCAAATGCATATATTATTCAGCATTTTATGAAAAGATCATCACTTTGAAGTCTAAAACTTCTTTACTAATTTATAAATTTTAATGAAACCCATCGTCCTCTTTCGATAATTTCCTTAATCGTTAACATGTTTTTATTGCATTCTTCTTCAATTTTTGGAATATCTTCTTTATAAAATCCACTTAAAAACAATGAACCGTCACTATTTAAATGTTTTGCGTATTCACTAATATCTTGTAATAGTATATTTCTGTTAATATTGGCAATAATAACATCATACTTATTTTTAAGAACACTTACATCTCCTTCATATACAGATATGTGTTTACAATTATTTCGTTCCACATTTTCCATACTATTGAGATAGCACCAATTATCAATATCTACAGCATCAAGTTTTGCAGCTCCAACTTTCTCTGCTAATATTGCTAAAACACCTGTTCCGCAACCCATGTCTAAAACTGCTTTATTTTTAAAATCATTTTTTAGAATATGCTGAATCATCATGTGTGTTGTTTCATGATGACCTGTGCCAAAACTCATTTTTGGCTCTATGACCAAATCGTATTTTGCATCTGGTTTTTTATGAAATGGTGCACGTACAGAAACCAAATCATCTACTATTATTGGCTTGAAGTTTTTCTCCCATTCCTGGTTCCAGTTTGTTTGTTCAATTTCTTGATATGAAAATGAAATTTCAAATTCATTGGAATTAAGAATTTGAATATCTTCTAAAACACTACTGTTCCATTCATCTTTTTGGATATATGCTGTTACTCCTTCTTCGTTTTCTACAAAACTCTCAAAACCTGCATAACCAAGCTCAGCGATTAAAATTTCTGTTGCTGGCTGCAATGGTTTAACTATAAAATCGTAGCCTATATATATTGTATTGGACATATTTTTTAATACTATGAAATAATAAAATTAATTACAACTGACCTTGGCGGTGAGTTGCGTTAGCGATTGAACGGTTTGTTTGAGCTCCTCGCAGAGAGCGAGTAGTGAAAGCGCGACCCTTGTGGTAACGCCCTAAAATGCATTAGCTATAGCAAAAAAATCTTCTGCATTTAGAGATGCTCCACCTATAAGACCACCATCTACATCTGGTTTTGAAAAAATTTCCTTAGCGTTGTTGGGCTTAACGCTGCCACCATAAAGAATGGATACAGAGTCCGCAACATTTTTTCCGTATTTGGTCTCTAGAATTTGTCGTATAAACGCATGCATGTCTTGCACTTGTTCAGGACTTGCAGTTTCTCCCGTGCCTATTGCCCAAACAGGCTCATACGCTAAAAGGATATTATTAAATGCATCTGCATCTAAGTGAAACAGTGCATTTTTTATTTGATTTTCTACAACGGTTTCTTGGTTCTCTGCTTTTCTGTCTGCCAACTCTTCACCGAAACAGAAAATAACTCGCATATTCTCCGCAAGCGCTGCATCTACTTTTTTTGCCAGTAAATCGTCTGTTTCATTAAAATAGGCACGTCTTTCGCTATGGCCCAAAATAACAGTGCTAACTCCGATACTTTTAAGCATGCTCGCACTTATTTCACCCGTAAAAGCTCCGTTTTCTGCGTAATGCATATTTTGAGCAATTACTTCTATCTTATAGTCTCTTAAGTTCTGAAAAGCTTGCCAAAGATTAGTAAATGTTGGAGCAATCATGACCTCAGTATCTGAGGTTTTACTTTGCTTTTTTAAATCTGCGATTAACCTTTCGGTTTGCGCTAAATCATTATTCATTTTCCAGTTTCCTGCTACTATATGTTTTCTCATCCTATCCTTGCCCTATTTATGAAAGGGAACTTTATTGGTTAAATATACTTTGTATTACAAAAATAAGATAATAATGAAGAATGAGCGTTGGCAATTGAGATGTTATACTTAAGTTAGTTTTACTCTTGGATCTAACCAAGCGTAAATTATATCTACAAAGATATTGATGGTAATAAATATAATGGCTATGACCAAAACGGCTCCCATTATTACTGGTAAATCTAAAGTGTTTAATGCGTTAACGATTTCTTTTCCGAGGCCATTCCAACCAAAAATATATTCTACAAAAACAGCTCCTGCCAACATGGATGCAAACCATCCTGAAATTGCGGTAACCACAGGGTTTAAAGCATTTTTTACAGCGTGTTTTTTTATGACTTGAAATTCACTAAGGCCTTTTGCTCTTGCTGTACGGATGTAATCTTGGTTGAGTACTTCGAGCAAAGAATTTCGCATTAATTGTATGACGACTGCCAAAGGTCGAATGCCCAAAACGATAGCAGGCAAAATGAGATTTTTCCATTGCATGGTCATTTTTTCACCAAAATCATCAAGCTCGTACAAACTGCCTGTCATTTCTAAATTAGTGTATTTGTGCAACACAAAACCAAATAACCACGCAAATAAAATAGCACTAAAAAATGAAGGAACACTCATACCAAACGTACTCAAAACCTGAATGCTTTTATCTATCCAAGTATCTTTATGTAAGGCTGAAATTATCCCGAAAACAATACCTATCACTATAGCAATAACAATTGCTGAAACTGCCAAAACAAATGTGTTGGGAATGGTTTCTCCAATAACTTCTGTTACTTTTTTACCTTGTTTAGTAAAAGATTCTCGCAGATAAGGTGTTTTTACTACTGCTGTTTTGTTGCCAATAGTAAAAAGCTGGCTTGAGTTATACTTGTTTTTACTTAAATAAGTGTAATCTGTTGGTGTATTGCTGTGAAATGAAATTAATGACAAATCATTTAAATAATACAAATATTGGGTGGTAAGAGGCTTATCAAAACCGTATTTCTGTTTTACTGCCTGCACTTGTTCTGCGGTTTGGTTTTGACCAAGCATCATTTTTGCTGGGTCTCCGGGTAGGATAGTAAACAAAAAGAAAATAACAGTGACTACACCAATTAAGGTGATAAATGCATAAAATAATTTATTTAAGAGATATCTTAACAGATGATTAAATATTATGTTGTTTTATTTCTTTTTAGAATTACAATTTTATCTCCTCAATATCATTCCAATGGGCTTTATCTACAATTGTCCCTTTATTTAAAATAACGATACCAGGATTTGAACGTACTATTGTTTTAATTACCTTTTCATCACAGAGATAAAAATCGAAACTGAGGTTGTAATTTTGTTTTACTAAAATTTTATCTTCAGGTCCTGAAGAGGTTAAACCAATTACAGTATAACCTTTTTGAATTGCCTTATCTGTAAACTGTTTTAGCTTTTCTACACCATCAGATTCCGCTTTATTGATATCGTACATAGCTACAATCAACAGTTTTTCTTCTTCTAAAAAATGAGATGTTAAATTCTCTTCATCAGATTCTATTGAAAAATCTTGAATTGGTGGAATGTAGCCTTCGTCAATAGTCTCGGTTTCAACACCTATATATTCTCCATCTACACTTGGATAACTTCCATTAGTTACAAACTCTTGTTCTTCGCCATTTACATTAAACGTCCAAGTATACTCCAATATTGGCTTTTGGGCGTTTTCTGGTACTGTCATCTGTTCTTGAATATTCTTACCAATTTGATAGGCTCTAAAATCTATCGCTGGTAAATGCATTAGAACATGATAGCCAAACCATAATGAAGCCAAGAAACTTAAAAGCGCAATAATTGTGGTTGGTAATTTTGATAACAGTGGCTTTATATGTTTTATTCCAAAGAACAAAACTAAAATTAGCACCAATAAAATAACATCCTTAGTAAAACTTTCCCATGGTGTTAGTTTTAGTGCGTCTCCAAAGCATCCGCAATCTTTAACCTTATCGAAATATGCTGAATAAAAGGTTAAAAAAGTAAAAAATATAATCATTAGCAATAGACTCCAAACCGTGAATTTTGGCCTATAACCAATGAGTAAAAATACACCTAAGACCACCTCAAAAACCACAACTATTACTGAAATACCTAAAGCATACGGAATTAAGAATTCTATATTTAGTACATCTGCACCAAAATATTCTTGTAATTTATAAGAAAAACCTAAAGGATCATTAAGCTTAATAAATCCTGAGATTATAAATAGAACTCCAACTAATATTCTGCTTATTTGTGTTATGTATTTCATATATATTTCTATTATCCACTCCTGTAAAAACAGGAATTTATTTCAAATTAGTCAATATAATACGGATTTCTGACTTAAAAGGAAAACTCTTAATTTGCTTCATTTAAATGAATCATTGCAAAAATCGCATAATTTATCATGTCTTGATAATTAGCATCTATACCTTCACTCACCAAAGTTTTTCCGGAATTGTCTTCAATCTGCTTAACTCTCAATAATTTTTGTAATATTAAATCCGTCAATGAACTTACACGCATATCTCTCCAAGCTTCACCATAATCATGGTTTTTATCCATCATTAATTGCTTGGTTATCGCAATTTTTTCATCATAAAGTTGGGATGCCTCTTCGGTATTTAAGTCGGGTTGATCAACCACACCTTTTTCAAGTTGAATAAGTGCCATTACACAATAATTTATAATACCAATAAATTCGCTTACTTCCCCTTCATCTACTTTCCTTTCTGCATTTTGCTGCAGACCTCTAATGCGTTGTGCTTTAATAAAAATCTGGTCGGTAAGTGATGGCAACCTCAAAATACGCCAGGCACTTCCATAATCACTCATTTTATTGATAAAAAGACTTCGGCATTTTGCCACCACGGCATCGTATTGTTTTGAAGTATCTTGCATTTAGTTCTATAAAATTTCTGTAAATTTCGCTTAAATAGTTCAGAGTTCAAAGTACAGCAATCTAAATTCAGGTATTTTATGGGTTTAGTGAAATTTTGAATCTTAAATTTTAAAGTTTTACATGACAATTAACTGCAAAGGCAAATTAATAGACTTATCATCTCCCAAAGTGATGGGTATTTTAAATGTAACTCCAGATTCCTTCTTTGATGGCGGGAAGTATAAAAATGAATCTTTAATATTGAAGCAGGTAGAAATTATGCAGAATGATGGAGCTACCTTTATTGACGTTGGTGGCTACAGCTCTCGTCCTGGAGCAGATGAGATAAATGTTAATGAAGAATTGAAACGTGTTATTCCTGTTATTAAACTTATTTTAAAACAATTTCCTGCAACTTTAATTTCCGTTGACACCTTTAGAAGCGAAGTTGCTAAAAAAAGTATTGAAGCCGGAGCTGCACTTGTAAACGATATTTCCGCAGGAAAATTAGATAACAAAATGCTATCTACCATTGGGAAATTGGGAGTACCTTATATTATGATGCACATGAAAGGAAACCCTAAAACCATGCAACAAAAAACCGAATATAAAGATTTAGTAAAAGAAGTGATCTCTTATTTTGCAGAACGGATTGTAGCCGCACATGCCAAAAAAATTAATGATGTTATTATCGATCCTGGATTTGGTTTTGCAAAAACAGTAAAACAAAATTACCATCTTTTAAATAATTTAGAATTACTACAAATGCTAGACAAACCTTTACTTGCCGGATTATCGAGAAAATCCATGATCTATAAACCTTTAGAAACCTCTGCCAATAATGCTCTAAATGGTACAACTGCACTGCATATGGTGGCATTGCAGAATGGTGTCAAAATATTGCGCGTACACGATGTAAAGGAAGCTGCGGAATGTGTTAAGCTTTATTCACAACTCAATGAGCATTAGGAAAAATTAATTTATTAACTTAATTTATTACATTAGCAAAAACACTTAGCTTTTGGACAATTTACAACTTTGGGATTTTAGATTTATAGATTTTGTTGATGTTTTTCTCGTCGCCATCCTACTCTACTACATCTATAAGTTGGTTAAAGGTACGGTTGCCATAAATATTTTTATAGGTATTCTTATCGTCTATTTTGTTTGGCGATTAACGGATTATTTAGAAATGGTAATGCTCTATCGTATTTTCGATGGATTTATGAAAGTTGGAATTATTGCTTTGATTGTAGTTTTTCAACCTGAAATTAGAAAATTTCTATTAATGGTAGGTTCCACAAAAATTGGTGGCAAACGAAATCTTTTCAAAAATTTTAAATTTCTAAAAAATGATGATCAAACCACAACCGATGTAGATGCCCTAATCAATGCCTGTAACAAAATGGCAACTACAAACACAGGTGCTTTAATAGTTATTGAGCGAAACAATAGTTTAGATTTTTTGGTGAGTACAGGTGATGAAATGAACATCATAGTATCCCAACCCATAATTGAAAGCATATTTTTTAAAAACAGCCCCTTACATGATGGAGCCATAATTATTGACAACAATGTAGTTAAAGCAACCCGTGTTATCCTACCTGTAAACAATGAAAAAAACATTCCACAGCGTTTTGGGTTAAGACATAGAGCTGCTATTGGTATTTCTGAAAAAACAGATGCAGTTGCCATTGCTGTAAGTGAAGAAACCGGACAAATTTCGTACTTTAAAAACGGTGAATTTGTGATGTTTAAAGACACAGACGAACTGACTCGAAAAATTAAACAAGATTTAGCATAGTGCATTGTAAAAACTGTATTTCAACACTTAAAGCATCTCAAAATTATTGTGATGAATGCGGTGCAAAAGTGATACGAAATAGGTTAACACCAAAGGTTCTCATTCAGCAAGTTAATGAGCAAGTGCTCTCTTTTGACAATAAATTACTATCAACCTTTATTGATTTATTTAAAGCACCAGAAAGCGTCATAGTCAATTACATTAATGGAACACGTAAAAAATATATAGATGTCATTCAATATTTTGCCATTGCTTTAACCTTAGCGGGAATACAGGTATTTTTAATGACTACGTTTTTTAAAGATGCTCTTGAGTTTGATTTTTATGACTCTTTGGCAAATTCACCTTCGCAAGACAAAAATCCTTTTAAGGATATGAATTTTGAAATTACCAGCAATTTTCAAGGTCTCATTTATATTGTCTCTGTTCCATTTTCAGCATTTGCAACTTGGATAGTCTATTACATTTTAAAAGATAGACGCTATAATTATACTGAGCACTTGGTAATTAACTTATACTATTCTGCTCAAATTATTATTATCTCTGCTTTTGGTAGTATTTTATTTTTAATACTTGGTCTTAATTACCTATATGTTTCTGCGATTTTAACACTACCAACATTTATTTATTTAGCCTACGTCTTAAAGCGTGTGTTCAATGATAGTTTATGGGAAACTTTTGCCAAATTTTTACTGGTTATGGTGATTTATCTCATTTCTTATTTGTTTGTTGGAATTATACTAATATTGATAGGTTTGTTAATTGGTTTTAGCTCTAGCCTATGAATTGCAAAAACTGCCGTACCGAAATTTTAGAACAAGACGATTACTGCAAAAGTTGTGGAGGGAAAGTAATTAGAAATCGTTTAACTTTTAAACTGTCTCTTATACACATCTCCGAGCCCACGAGACAGGCAGAAA
>OLHK01000397.1_pt1 | contig 12368 bp, 8 predicted proteins | sample 1609371 | NCBI WGS metagenome assembly OLHK01 (sample SAMN05416779, study PRJEB24817) | seawater metagenome | isolation source: Sea water | place: Canada:Atlantic | collected 2013-11
TCTACACCTCTCTATTCGTCGGCAGCGTCAGATGTGTATAAGAGACAGATCCAGACCTGTACACTAATATAAATGCTACAAACAATTATATATACATAGCCTATACCTATGATGTTAATCCGGCGGATGATAATAATGACAATACAGATGATGATGTAGATCGTAAACTTATTGTTGAACGTTACCAATATAATAGCTCATCACAAATTCTAGATCCTTCTTCAGCAACTACTATAATTGATGGTTTAGATGCTAGTAATGATCATAACTCAGGAAAATTAGTGATTGGGCCAGATATGAAATTATATTATTCTATTGGAGATCAAGGAGCAAATCAATTTGTTAACGCATGCAATCCCATACGGTCTCAAGATTTACCAACATCACCTACGGATTATAGTGCATACAAAGGTAAAATATTAAGATTAAATTTGGATGGATCTGTTCCTTCTGACAATCCTACTTTAAATGGCACCCAAAGCCATGTATTCAGCTATGGTCATAGGAATCCACAAGGTATTGTCTTTGGGTCTAACGGAAAGTTTTATTCATCTGAACATGGTGGGAAAACAGATGACGAAATAAATATTCTCGAATCGGGGAAAAACTATGGCTGGCCAGAAATTGCAGGAGGGTATGACAATTATGGTTATGCTTATTGTAATTGGTCATCAACACCAGGCGGATGCACAGGTAATGGTTTTAGTGACCACAATTGTGCACCAGGTGTTACCTCAATGGAAGAATACGATTCTTATCCTTCTGAATCTGGAGCTCCAACTGACTTTTTAGGGCCTATCGGTACTTATGGTAGTACCACAACTTCAGAACCTTCTGGAGGATGGTTGTCCTGGCCAACAGTTGCACCATCTAGTATAGATATATATGAAGGTGGCTCAATTCCAAATTGGGGAACTTCACTCTTAATACCCTCTCTAAAAAAAGGAACTATTTTCAGAGTTAAGTTAAACTCTAATGGTGACGGCATAGATGGTAATCCAGATTTGTTAGATGACTCTGTTTATGAAGAATTTCATTCATCAAATGATAGGTATAGAGATATTGCAATAGATCCTGATGGAATCACAATTTACGCTATAACAGATAATTCTGGTGGTACTTCAGGTCCCTCAGGAACTTCAAGTGTATCAATCCAAAACCCTGGAGTAGTGATGAAAATCCAGTATAGTGGAGAAGTTTTAGGAACAACAGTATTTGCCAAAAATGAATTTAGGCTATATCCCAATCCAGCCAATAGTGGTTTTAAAATTCAATTTAATAAAAATTCATTGCAAAATATTGCCCATGTTAATATTATAGATATGCAAGGGAGGTTAATAAAATCAAAAACTAACGTAAATATCAATGATTATATAAAAACAGACATATTATCTAAAGGAGTATATTTTGTAAATCTATTAGATGTCACAAATACTGTTATAGGTAGTAGTAAACTCGTTAAAAGATAAATTTAAAACCACTTAGATTACTTTTACGTAATTATATTGCTTAGACCCAAATCTAAACTAACCTATTATGATAGTTAAATCTACTTTTTTCAACAAGGTATTGCTATTTGCTATATTTCTTTATAGTACTTTATCTCTATCTCAAACCGTAATATTATCTGATAATTTTAATACTGACTGGGGAAACTGGACAAGTGGAGGTGCAGATGCATTTTTGGCAGCTAGCAACCCACTAAACGCCACACAAGTAGTAAATATTCAAGATAATGACGGAGACATATCCTCTATTGAATCTAGTGTGGTGGATCTTACACCTTATGGATCAGTTTCATTAACATTAGATTTTAGACTAAGAAGTTATCGATGGAATGCTAAATTTGAAATACAATATTCAAACGATGGTGGTGCAACTTGGCAAACCATAGCAGAAATAATTAGAAACAACTCCCACAACAATAATGTAAATTATTCTGAAACCCATACCATAGACATTAATTCATATATTTTTACGTCTAATGCAAAGTTTAGAATAGAGGGCTTCGATAACGATAACAATAGAGACGTGTTTTTAGATAATATTGTTCTTAGAGGGCATGATCCGGTTCCCGAAATTGGTTTAGAAAGTAATGCAATAGAAATTTTTGATGAAGATACAACTCCTTTTTCTATTGACAACACTGATTATGGCTCAGCTGCACTTGGCACAACAATGACCAGAACATTTACAGTCAATAATACTGGTACAACATCTCTTAATATTTCTGGTATAAGCCTATCAAACACAACCGATTTTTCAATTGTAGGTACACCATATTCCACACCAGTAGCAAAAGGTGATAATACAACATTTTCAGTTCAGTTTAACTCTTTATCCATAGGTATAGCAACCGCTACAATAAATATTTCAAATAATGATCCTGATGAAGCTACATTTAACTTTTTAATTCAAGCAGAAGCGACTACTAGTTTTTTTGATAGTGATGGTGATGGTGTCTTTGATAATATTGATATAGATGATGACAACGATGGAATTCAAGATTCTATTGAAGAGTTAGCTTGTAAAAATTCTGGCATATCTGTAACAAGCAATTATAAATTTTTAAATGAAACCTTTGGAACAGGTACGGACAGAACAGGAATTAATACGACTTATGATGCCATTACAACCTATTGCTACGAAGATGGTACAGGTAGTTGTGGTGGTAACCCTGATCTTGGTGACGGAAAATATACCGTTTATTACAAAGTGGCTAATGGAGATGGAGTTAACGACACTCCTATAGATGAAGTTTCCTCTTGGGCAGATGATTTCTGGTATTTGGGAGAAGATCATACACCTGGAGACACCAACGGTAGAATGGCAATGTTCAACGCGGCTTTAGATCCTGGAATATTTTATACGGCAAGTATTACTGGAGCTTTACCTAACGTCCCTGTAACTTATAGTTTTTGGGTCTTAAATTTAGATAGGTCAGATGCACCAGATGTTGCAAATAGATTACGTCCTGATATTCTTGTTGAGTTTAGAGATGTAAACGATAATGTACTCGCTTCTATTACAACTGGAGATGTTGCACCAACTACAGCTGGTAATTTAGCTGGAGATTGGTACAATTACACAGCAGACTTAACATTTCCTGTTAGTGAATTTAACGTATATTTTTACAATAACCAATTAGGTGGTCTGGGTAACGATTTAGCTATGGACGATATTGAAATAACCCAAACACTGTGTGACACAGATGGTGATGGAGTCGCTGATATATTTGACCTCGATAGTGACAATGATGGAATACCAGATGTTGTAGAGGCTGGTTTAGGTACCATTAGTAATGGTAAAGCCATAATTGACACTTGGGTGGACAACAATGGAAACGGTATGCATGATGCAGCAGAAGGACTTTCACCTTTAGACTCAGATTCTGATGGAACACCCAATTTTCTCGATTTAGATAGTGATAACGATTCAATTTTTGATGTTGATGAATCTGGTGCAGGAAACTCAGGAAATCCTAATTATCAAAATGGCGATGGTGATATAACTGGTGACGGTGTTGGCGATGGTCCCGACACAGATCTTGTTAGAGAAAAAGACTTTAATTCCGATGGTACAAGTGAATTCTTCACAGACGGAATATTAGATATATACGATTACCTTAGTGGTACTACAATGGCAACAGCATACGGTAATACCAACCAAGGCACAGGTAGTCTATATTATGTATTAGATTCAGATTCTGACGGAACGCCAGATTATATAGACAACTACAATGATAGTTCTGGTACTTTTGATATTTCGCATACCCTATATGCAAATTTAGATGCAAATAATGATGGCATTATAGACGATACTAACGATGCTGAAGGAGATGGCATATTAGATTTATTCGACACTGAGGATAATGTCTTTGGATCACCAAGGGATTTAGATCAAAAATTACAACTTTATTTTGACGGCCGTAACGATTATATTCAAGATGTTTCAATTACAAGTGGCTGGAGTGAAATTTCTTTAATGGGATGGGTAAAAATTGATCCTACTGGCAGTGGTGATCGTTTTTTGTTTGGACAGAACAACTTCTTTTTAGGTTTATTGTCAGACAATAGATTATTTGTTGAAACTACTGGTACTAACGTAAACTCCGGTACACCCATACCTACTAATCAATGGATTCATCTAGGGGCAACCTATAATAGCAGTAATAATACACTAGCGCTATATGTAAATGGAGGTTTGGTGAACGATACTTCAAAGTCTGGAAACTTAATTACTGATACTTCTAACTTTACTATTGCAAGAAGAGCCTCCAGTAGTCAAAATTTCTTCAAAGGTCACATAGATGAAGTAAGATTATTTGATAAAGCTTTAACCGAAGACGAATTCCAAAAATTAGTATATCAAGAAATTGAAAACAACGGTAATGTGAGAGGAACAGAAATACCAAGGGACGTCTCAACCTTACCTTGGACTAATTTAATCCGCTATTTCCGTTTAGACAGTTACAAGGATGATGTCACCGATGATCTCACAACACCATCAGTTGATACTGGTACCGGAGCCAAGCTATATAACATTAAGGTTATAGATTATCAATCAGCACCAATGCCTTTTGTAACTCAACAAGGAGGGGTTTCACTACCAAATGCTGTAAACATTGCATCAGCTGGTATTAATGGTAATGACGTTATAGCTTATGACTGGTCTATTGTTAAGGTAGAACATAATAATGTAACATTTAATGACACCCAACGCCATTTAGGCTTATTTGTCAATGAGGAAGATAGTAGTTTAAACCCTATTGAATATCATGTTACTAACGATTCAGAACTAAATGTATCATGGTATTTAAAATTAGATGGTTTAATTGATTTAGAAGGTGAATCACAACTAGTGCAAGGTAATGATAGTCAATTAGACCAAACAAGTAAAGGTAAAATAGAACGCGATCAACAAGGTACAGCAGACATCTATACTTATAACTACTGGTCATCTCCCGTGGGTCCTATAAACGAAACAACAAACAACAATCACTATACAGTTGGCGAAGTACTATTTGATGGAACAAGTAGCATCAACTTTACGTCTTCTGGCTACAACGGTTCTGCCGGTTCTCCAATCACTATTGCTGACTATTGGATTTGGAAATTTGCCAATCAACCAGATGATGACTACTCCGCATGGCAACATGTGAGACGTACCGGAACTATAAACGCTGGTGAAGGTTTTACCATGAAAGGACCAGGAACAGGTCCCATAAGCGCAGATCAAAATTATGTTTTCCTCGGAAAGCCAAATAATGGAGATATTAATTTAATACTTAATGAAAATAATGATTATCTGGTTGGAAATCCGTATCCTTCTGCAATAGATGCCAATCAGTTTATAATGGATAATGGTCCTGAACTTGATTTTAATGGTGGTACCGATTCAACTCCACTAATTAGCGGTACACTCTACTTTTGGGAGCATTGGGGCGGAAACTCCCATAACCTTGCAGATTACCAAGGTGGTTATGCTACCTATAATTTCTCTGGTTCCGTGGCCGCAGCTTCTCTCGGAACAAACGATCCAGATGTTGCTACAGGCGGAACACCTACAAAGATACCTGGAAGATACATTCCGGTTGGTCAAGGATTCTTTGTGGTGGGTGAAAACTCAGGTACTATCAATTTTAATAATGGACAACGTGTATTTCAGAAAGAAAGTGCAGGTAGTTCTGTATTTGTGAGATCGACTAACCCTTCTGCTCAAAACAACTTTGATTCTGAAGACACTGACACACGTATGAAATTCAGAATTGGTTTTAACTCAATCAACACTATTCACCGGCAGTTACTTTTAACGATTGATGAAAATACCACACCAAACGTAGATTGGGCTTATGATGCCAAAATGAATGAGGAACAAATGGATGATATGTTTTGGGTAATTGATAACGGTGAGTACATTATTCAGGCAAGTAATGAAGCAGAGGGTTCAACCGTATATCCTATAGGCATTAAAACTGAAAATGATGGAATCAATACCATAACAATTGATGCTTTAGAAAACGTCCCATCAAGCTTAGATATTTTTATTCATGATATTGAAATGAACACCTATCATAATTTAAGAAATAGTGATTTTGAAATTTTCTTAAATGCTGGTGAGTACTTGAACAGATTTGAGATGACATTTAGTGAACAACAAGAAACTCTCGGTATTGATGAGGAAATTGCCAACGGTATAGATATACTCTATTCTAATGATATTGAAAAAATTGTGCTAATTAACCCTAATTCAATAGAAGTAAAATCGATTGAAATGTTTAACCTACTTGGTCAATCCATAACAACCATTAATAACATTTCAGAGAGCGGTTACTCTGAATATGACGTTAAGAATTTAAGTACTGGTACTTATATTATTAAACTTTATACTGTAAGCGGTTCAGTATCTAAAAAAGTATTAGTGAAATAAATTGCCCCAAATCTTGAACCTTAACTAGAGAAGCCTTGATTTTATCAAGGCTTCTTATTTTAATTTAATTTAAAAAGTTATTTTAGAACTTCTAAAAGTGCATCAAAATTTAACTTTTGCTGCTCGCCAGAAGCCATATTCTTTAAGGTGAACACTTCTGATTTTAACTCTTCCTCACCAACCAAAACCACATAAGGAATATCTCTACGGTTGGCATGGTTCATTTGTTTTTTCATTTTGGCAGCATCAGGATATAGCTCTGCTTTAACATCAGCTTCCCTTAATTTGGTTACAGCTTTTAAACAAGCCATAGCTTCTGTTTCACCAAAGTTAATGAATAACACTTTAGTAGATTCTGTAATAGTTTCCGGAAATAAATTTAGTTCTTCCAAAACCAAATAAATTCTGTCCAAACCAAAACTGATCCCTACTCCACTCATATTTTTTAAGCCAAAAATTCCTGTTAAATCGTCGTAACGACCACCTCCACCAATGGAACCCATTTTTACACCTTCTGGTGCAGAAACTTCAAAAATAGCACCTGTGTAATAATTAAGTCCTCGAGCCAAAGTTACATCGAGTTGTAAATTGGCAGTTTTTAGTTTTAAGTTTGAAATTGCCGTATTAATAAATTCCAATTCTTCAATTCCTTTTAGCCCAATTTCTGAAGTATTTAAAATAGATTTTAGACTTCCTATCTGTGAACCAAAATCACCTTTTAAACCAAATAAAGGTTGAAGCTTTTCCATACCAGCTTCTGATATCTCTTTGCTTCGCATTTCATCTTTCACCTTCTCCTCTCCTATTTTGTCTAGCTTATCTAAAGCTACTGTAAAGTCTATAAGTTTATCTTGTGCACCAATGACTTCTGCAATACCAGACAAAATTTTACGATTGTTTATTTTAATGGTTACTCCTTCCAGTTTTAAAGCTGAAAAAACTGCATCGTACAACTGCACAAACTCAACTTCTTGAAACAAAGATTGTGAACCTACCACATCTGCATCACACTGAAAGAACTCTCTAAAACGTCCTTTTTGTGGACGGTCTGCTCGCCAAACAGGCTGTATTTGATAGCGCTTAAAAGGAAACTCTATTTCGTTTTGGTGTTGTACTACGTAGCGTGCGAAAGGTACCGTTAGGTCGTAACGCAAGGCTTTTTCTGATACTTCAATAGCGAATTTATTAGATTCAATAGATTTAGTCAAAGCAACTTTATAAAATTCTCTTAAAAAATTCTGACTAATATTATAATTATAGCTTATAGTTTCTGAAATTTTTGAAGCTAAATCATCTATTTCGTTTCTATTTCTAATAGCATCAAACACTTTATAAAGAATAGTATCACGGAAATTTTTGATTGCATATTCAAATGAAGGAGATTCATCATCATAGAATCTTAGCTTACTATCCTTTTCTAAATCATAAATAGATATTATCTTAGAATCTTGTAAATATTCATTATATAATGGAATTAACTCTCTATTACTCCTGAGAGATGACCCTATAAGTTCATTTATCTCATATGATAAACTTTGTACGAATGATGTCATTCTTGAAGAAAAATCTCCAAATTTATCTAACTCATAGTCTACCTTATTTAAAAAGTCTCCACTATTCAAAATCTTAAAAATCAAACGATCACCTTCATCACCATATTTTCCCATTAAGGTTTCCGAGTTTTCAAAACTTGGTGTTTCTATCGGTTGAAATCCAAATAATTGAAATTTATCCTTTATGGTTTCCATAATATAGCTACGTTTTGCAACTTCACCTGCATTAAAATCTCTTGTGCCTTTTGGAATACTTGGTTTTTGCGCCATAACATTTCCTGCAAAAACAGGAATCTCTTTTTAGTGAAACTTAATTCTTAAACTCAATTATTCTGAGTCCTCGTGAATTTTAACTTTACAAAAATATTATAATTTTTAAAGGTCTTACCAAGATATTTTCATTTTATAGTAACTTTATGGTGTTTAAGTAGTCTTATAGACAGAACAACCGAACTAACCTTAAATAAAACTATGTTTTCTTTAGTACGCGAGAATATAAAAATTGCTTTTGACTCCATTAAAAGTCAGCTTCTTAGAACCATTTTAACCGTATTGATTATTGCCATTGGTATAATGGCATTGGTTGGTATTTTAAGTGGTGTTTCTGCATTAGAAAACACCATTTCAAGTGATTTCTCTTCAATGGGAGCTAACACCTTTAACATTCAACGGTACGAATTTACAGCTCAGCGGCAAAGTAGTAGAGAACGCCAAAAGGTAAACCCAATTATAAGTTACAGAGATGTTAAGGAGTTTGAGGAGAATTACAACTTCCCTTTTACAAAAGTTGCAGTATCTTTTTTCGGAACGTTTGCAGCTGAAGTAAAATACGAAAACGAAAAAACTGACCCTGAAGTCTCGGTTATTGGTTCAAATGAAAACTTTATTGAAAATTCTGGTTTGGAAATTGAAAATGGTCGCTCATTAAATTTCTTCGATATTCAAAACGGTAATGCTGTGTGTGTTATTGGTAGTGATTTACAAAAGGCTTTGTTTCCTGAAGAAAATCCCATAGACAAAACCATTAGCATTAGAGGTTCTAAGTTTAAAGTTATTGGTGTGTTGAAAGAAAAAGGTTCAACTTTTGGTAATAATCAAGATTTAAGAGTGATTATGCCTATCCAAAAAGCACGTTCTATCTTTACCAATCCTAATATTAATTATGCTCTAAGTGTAAAGGTGGACAAAAAGGATATGTTAGCAGGTGCAAAAGATGATGCTATTTTAACTTTTAGAAATGTGCGTGGTTTAAACCCTGTTGAAAAAAATAATTTTGGTATTGAAGGAAGTGACGATTTATTGAATAGAGTTGCAGAAACATCGCAATATCTTTACATAGCTGCTTGGGTTATAAGTATTGTGACCATTTTTGGCTCTACAATTGCCTTGATGAATATTATGTTGGTTTCCGTAACGGAACGAACGCGAGAAATTGGTGTGCGCAAGTCTTTAGGTGCCAAGCGTAAAACTATTGCTTTTCAGTTTTTTATGGAAACTGTTATCATTGGTCAGTTTGGTGGAATTTTAGGAATTCTGCTTGGTATTTTAATAGGTTGGGGAATTTCAGCAGCATTTGATCTTGAATTCACTACACCTTGGTTTGCCATGATTTGGGCAACAAGTATTGCGTTTGTAGTTGCTGTAGTTTCAGGTTTATATCCTGCTACAAAAGCCGCAAAATTAGATCCTGTTGAGTCGTTACGTTATGAGTAAAAAAAATTCCTGCGAAGGCAGGAATCTCTTTATTTTTTGATTGGGTTTCAACTTACAAAGTAGTGAAATTCTAAGTTTAAAGGCGGTTTTACTGCCCAATCAACTTTTCAAAATACTGAAACAACTCACCTTTTGTGATATTGGCTCCAGTTTGAATCAGCTTAAAAATATCTAAATGCTTATCGTCTGAGTAAGGTTTATTCGCATTGAAAAATTCAATATCATCCGAAAGCAAATTATCTCTTAGCCATTGGAAGCCATCTTTTGTTGTTAAGTCAACATCATCTTTCTTTAGTTTTAAAGCAATGAGATGCATTTGCTTCTCCTTGCACTTAAACAAATGTATTTGCTGAGGGGAAACGTGCTCCAAGTATTCCACTTTATCCAAAACACCGTACCAAACTAAATCACTGAACACATCGAGTTCTTGCTCTGCTGCTTCAGGTTTGTTTTTTTTGATATCCTCCCACTCATCCGCAGTTATGGATTGTGTTGCCAAGAAATTTATGAATTCTTGGTGTAATTCTTCAAATTGTTCTTTAGTTAATCTTGAGTATTTCATTGAAAATAAAATTTCATTTCCACCTAAGCAGAAATCTATTTCTTAATTGTTTTATTCACAGCAAAAGGTCTATCGGTAGCTAACATGTCAACTCCTAAATCTAGCCACTCCAAATATAACTCGTTACCTCTGGCTTTAGCTCGCTCATCTAGGTTGCCTAAAGTACCCAACATACAAACTATATTATTTGCATGTAATTTATTATAAAGTGATTTTTTAGACAAACGTGTTCCCGTAAACGCCAACATATTTTTTGTTGGGATTCCGGCTTTTATTAAACGATTGAATTCATCATTATTTCTAGCTGAAACTGACATCAACAATTCAGGTGCTAACTGATAAACTAATTTTGCTTGCTCAACATTATAAGTGATAATTATGCTTATATCTTCTGCATTTGCTTTTTTAATGGAATCTACTATGTCCTTTAGGCTTACACCTCTTTTAACATCAATGGTAAGTATTACATTGTTTTCTTTGCACCATTTTAAGACCTCTGATAAAAGCGGTATTTTAAAGTTGGTTTTCTTACCATAATCATCAACAAGGCTGAATTTTGCTAACGCTGTGTAAGTTAAATTTTTAACTAACCCACTACCTGTTGTTGTTCTTTCAAGAGTATTGTCATGCAACAAAACCAATCTACCATCCTTGGTCTGAGCGACATCAATTTCAAATACAGCGTTTATACTATCGCGCACATATTTAATAGTTTCGAGACAATTTTCAGGATAATTCCTCAATCCTTTTCCGCCTCTGTGAACACTTATTTTAGGATAACTATTGTTAGATGCCTTAAAAAGTGTGATAAGTTTAGAGTCAACGCTATTAGTTGCACTATTCGTTTTTTCAGACTCTTTACAGCCCAAAAACAAAAGTAGAGTTATTGCTAAAAGGATTCTTTTTACCATAAATAAAGTTGAAAATAAAAAAACCGTCTAGTAAACTAAACGGTTTTTAAAAATGTTAAGTATTAGATTAAGCTTCTGCTATCACTTCAAAAGTAAAATCTACATTCACTGATCTGTGTAATCTAATCTCAGCTTCATACTGACCTAAACGCTTAATGTTGCCACCATTGATAGAAATAAATTTCTTCTCAACATCATGACCTTCGTTTTTAAGTGCATTAGCTAAATCCATATTGGTTACAGAACCAAATATTTTGTCTCCAGCAGTTGCACCTGCGCCAGCCTTAGCTGTAATTTTAATATCTAGAGTACTTAAAGCTTCAGCCGTTTTCTCTGCTTCAGCAATAATTGATTTCTCTTTGTAAGCTCTTTGCTTCAAGGTTTCTGCCAATACTTTTTTAGCAGATGAAGTTGCCATTACAGCTTGTCCTTGAGGAATTAAAAAATTTCTACCATAACCGTTCTTTACTGTTACAATATCGTCTTTAAATCCTAAATTATCAACGTCTTGTTTTAATATAAGTTCCATTGTTATGATATTTTTACTTTAATAAATCCGCTACATACGGCATTAATGCTAAGTGTCTAGCTCTCTTTACCGCTACAGATACCTTTCTTTGATATTTTAAAGAAGTCCCTGTTAAACGTCTTGGTAACAATTTACCTTGTTCGTTAACAAAACCTAATAACCAGTCTGCATCTTTGTAATCTACGTACTTAATACCAGACTTTTTGAAACGACAGTACTTCTTAGTTTTAGAAGTCTCAATATTCAACGGAGTTAAATATCTAATTTCTCCGTCTTTTTTTCCTTTTGCTTGTTGTTCTATCGATGACATAATTACGCTTTTGCTTTAGATTTAACTTTTAGTTTTTCTCTTCTTCTCTCAGCCCATGAAATAGCGTGTTTGTCTAATTTCACAGTTAAGTAACGCATAAAACGCTCGTCTCTTCTAAACTCTAACTCCAATGGAGAAATAGCTTCACCATCTACGGTAAATTCGAACAAGTGGTAAAATCCACTTTTTTTGTTTTGGATTGGATATGCCAGCTTTTTTAAGCCCCAATCTTCCTTGGCAATCATCTTAGCACCTTTAGAAACGAGAAAATCTTCGTATTTCTTCACTGTTTCCTTTACCTGATCGTCAGATAAAACCTGTCTCTTATACACATCTCCGAGCCCACGAGACAGGCAGAAAT
>OLHK01000404.1_pt1 | contig 12173 bp, 10 predicted proteins | sample 1609371 | NCBI WGS metagenome assembly OLHK01 (sample SAMN05416779, study PRJEB24817) | seawater metagenome | isolation source: Sea water | place: Canada:Atlantic | collected 2013-11
CTGTGCGGCACGAGGCATGTCTCTTCCACCTGCTGCCGGTAAATCTCAATATTACCGGCATTGTTCAACGTGCCATCGGTGAAAATGCCCACTTCAAGATGAACCGGCTTTCTCTGTTCTTCTTTCTTTGCCTGACCGTTCTCGGGTGTTTGGGCTAGCGAGGCAGCGGGCACAAGGGGCGCAACCAACGCTGCTGTACCCAGCGGCAGGGTGGAGCGTCGGTCGGCTTCCTGTTTCGCCAGGTAACGCTCGTCGGCGCGGCGGTTGGTCATGGTGCAGTCAAAACCGCAGACGTTCATATGGCCGACACCGCCCGCCCCTACGTGGCTGATGATTTCAGGGGTGACTTCCCACTTGTTGAGAGACTCAATCTGGTTGCGAAGGCCCGGCCCGCCACCATCTCTCTTTAGGCGCCAGAACCCGCCGTTGGGGTGATCACTGTCCGTTTCCCAGACAACTATAGGCGATAAGGGCTTGCCTCCAATCAGAAACAGATGACCGTCCCTGAGCTCACGCTCCAGTGCTTTGACGCTCATTTCCTTTCCACTACGGTTTCGGGGCACGTCGGAGACAGGATGGTCAATCAGTTCGGCTGCATATGAGGCAGCGAAGAAAGGGCTTTCAATATAGGGCAGGTCCCGGAGTTCAAGCTCCAGGCGGGATTTTACTTTCATTGGCAGCGTTCCTTTGCGGCCGGTGTATTAGGCCCGCAAAGGTACTGACTAAAGCAGGCGCTCTCCTTGAGGGGCGGGCATGACCGCCACAAAGCCAAACTCTAATCAAAAACCGGGCGGCGAACAACGGCGCCCGTACCACCTTCAGAAATTCCTTGCCCCTGATGGCCTCCTAGCCCTCGCTCGACATCACCTCATCTTCCAGTGCATCCACCATGAATTGCGGCATCGCCAATGCCCCACGGTGGATGTCGGCGTTGTAATAGCGGGTCACAAACGGCCGCTGATCCGCGTCTTCCTCACGGAAGTACACCACCGGCTTTTCCTTACCCGCCATAGTGCAGCTCCACCAGCCGGTGGGGTACACCGGTTGCGGGAACGGCAGGGTGCGGACGTGGTCGAAGCCGGCCTTTTTCATATCGTCGTGAATGGTTTTGATGATGGTGTTGGTGTGCAGCAGCGGCGATTCGCTTTGCTGGACGATGATGCCACCGTCGCGCAGGGCGATCATGCAGTCGCGATAGAAGTCCAGGGCGAACAGGCCTTCGGCGGGGCCAACCGGGTCGGTGCTGTCGATGATAATGACATCAAGGCTTCCAGGCACCGCATCGCGTATCCACTGGATGCCGTCGCCGAAGAAGAAGTTGGCGCGAGGATCGGTGTTGGATTCGCAAAGCTCGGGGAAATACTGTTCCGAGAGGCGAGTGACGCGTTCGTCGATTTCCACCTGCCAGGCCTCTTCCACACCGGGGTGCTTGAGGACTTCTTTCAGGGTTCCACAATCACCACCACCAACGATGACCACTTTCTTCGGGTCTTTATGGGTGAACAGGGCCGGATGAGTCATCATCTCATGATAGAGGAAGTTGTCTCTGGTGGTCAGCATCACGCAGCCATCGAGCACCATCAGGTTACCGAAGGTTTCGGTTTCCCAGATTTCCAGTTTCTGGAACTCGGTTTGTTCTTCGTGCAGCTTTTTCTTTACCTGCAGGGAAAAGGCGGTTCCCTGGTCTTGGAATACTTCGGTAAACCAGCCATCGTTCAGTGCAGTCATGTCGTGTCTCCGGATGTGCGCGTTGAGCCTGTTCGTATTGAGGGTATTGTAGGTCCGTAACCACCACACCTAAAGGACTATCATTACCTCCGGGCCTTGTTTTTCGGGTGTTGTTCTTTTAGCGAGGCGGCGGAATCCATACAATGAGCGCCATAGGCCGGCCCGTTGCCGGCTGCGGACTCAGCACAGGAAAGCCCCATGAGCGAACCAACCCTCAGCGCCGCCCACAAGGTGTACAACATCGCCCACTGGAGCGATGGCTATATTGATGTGAATACCCGTGGCGAGGTACTGATAAGACCCGACCGGGGGCACAGCGGCGAGGACATCAACCTGCCCGACCTTACCCGCTCCCTGGTCAGTGAGGGTGTCCAGCTTCCGGTGTTAATCCGCTTTACCGATATTCTCCATGATCGGGTCAACAAGCTGTGTGGCGCGTTTAACAAGGTCGCTCGTGAACACGGCTACCAGGGAGGCTACACCGCCGTCTACCCGATCAAGGTCAACCAGCAGCGCCGGGTGGTTGAGGAACTGCTCTGCGCCGAACCGGCCGCCAGCGATAACCAGATTGGCCTCGAAGCCGGCAGCAAGCCGGAGTTAATGGCGGTTCTGGCACTGTCGCGCCAGCGGGAGTCGGTGATTGTCTGCAATGGCTACAAGGACCGCGAATATATCCGGCTGGCGCTGATCGGGCAGAAGCTGGGGCACCGGGTATTCATTGTGGTGGAAAAACAATCAGAGCTGCCGCTCATTCTCGAGGAAGCCCGCCGTCTGGGAGTGACACCGCTGATTGGCGTGCGCGCACGGCTGGCCACCATCGGCAAAGGCAACTGGCAGAACACCGGCGGTGAAAAGTCGAAATTCGGCCTGTCCGCAAGCCAGGTGCTGGATGTGGTCGAGACCCTGCGCGGTGCCGGGGCCCTGGAATCCCTTCAGTTGCTGCATTTTCACCTGGGGTCGCAGATTGCCAATATCCGTGACATCCAGACCGGGCTGCGCGAGTGCGCCCGCTTCTACAGTGAGTTGCGCCACATGGGGGCACCGGTAGGCACGGTCGATATTGGCGGTGGGCTCGGCGTGGACTACGAGGGCACCCGCTCACGCAGCAGTTGTTCGATGAATTACAGCGTACACGAATACGCGTACAACGTGATTCATATCCTGCAATCGGAGTGCGATCGGGCGGGCATTCCCCACCCCAACCTGATCAGCGAATCCGGCCGTGCGCTGACGGCTCATCACTCGGTACTTGTGACCAATGTGATTGACCGGGAGGTGCCCGACAAGCGCCCAACCGAACAACCGGTCAGTGATGCCCCGGCACCGCTGCAGGATCTGTGGCGCGACCTGGAGAGCCTGCGGGATGAGGCGTCACGCCGTTCTCTGGCTGAGATCTACCACGACGTGCTCCACGCCATGGCGGATGTCCACACCCAGTTTGCCCACGGCCTGTTGTCACTGGCGGACCGCGCACGGGCGGAAACGCTCTACACCACCTGCTGCCGGGCTCTGAGAAAACAGCTGAACTCCGCGAATCGCGCGCACCGGGAGATCATTGACGAGCTCAATGAAAAACTGGCGGAGAAGCTCTTCGTGAACTTTTCGCTGTTCCAGTCACTGCCGGACGTGTGGGGTATTGATCAGATTTTCCCGATCATGCCTGTGAACGGACTGAATCGTCCCCTCACCCGTCGTGCGGTCATCCAGGACATTACCTGTGACTCCGACGGGCGAATTGACCGATACGTGGACGGCCAAGGTATCGAAACCACCTTCCCACTGCCTGAAGAAGCCCCGGAAGAACCCATGCTAATGGGCTTTTTCATGACCGGCGCCTACCAGGAAATCCTCGGTGACATGCACAACCTGTTCGGCGACACCCATTCGGTGGATGTACGACGCAACCCCGGCGGCGGCCATACCGTGAGTGAGCCAATCCATGGCGATACCGTGGCCAAGGTGCTGCAGTATGTAAACTTCGAACCCACCGCCCTGCTTCGGGCCTACCAGCAGAAATTTGCCGCCAGCGGACTGCCGGACGACGTACAGACGAGTCTGCTGGAAGAACTGGAAAACGGCCTTGGCGGCTATACCTATCTGGAAGAATAATCCGGATCAGGCCTTGCTTGCGCGCCAGACCGAGGGCGACAGCCCCTCCCACTTGCGGAAAGCCCGGCCAAAATTGGACGGGTCGCTATACCCCAGGCGATAGGCAATGTCATCGATCCCGAGGTCGGTGCGCCGAAGCAGCTCCAGGGAACGCCGGTGGCGGATGTCATCGAGGATGCCCTGAAATTTCAGGCCTTCGGCACTGAGCTGACGGCGCAGCGTCCTGGGTGACACACCCAGTTGCGCCGCCACGGAATCAATACCCGGAAGCCGGCCATCCCGTACCGATTCCAGCAACCGCCCCACGCGCTCGGGAATCGATGTGGTCGCTTCCAGCGATCGCATTTCCTCCTGGCATTGCGCTTCTGCTACCCGACGCGCTACGGGATTGGACAGGGAAATTGGCAGTTCCAGAAATTCCTTGCGAAAACGGAGCTGATTGGCGCCGGCGTCGAATCGAATACGGTTGCCGAACAGCGACTCATAGGCCGGGGCATATTCAGGTGGCGGATAATTCAGTCGACAACTTCCACCCTCAAGCAGGCGGCGCCCGAACAAGAGCAGGTTCACATCCATCAACGAGGCCAGCACCACTTCTGCATTGAACCGATGCAGATCATCCAGAGCGTGCATGATGTCGAGTTGCAGCACAGCGTCGCTGCCCTCGGTAAAGAAGCTCAGATTCATATACACGAACCGGATACGGAAATACTTGATCAGCACCGTAAGCGCCTGGCCAATGTTGTCACAGCTGATGGCGGCCTGTGACAGGGAACCGTGGGTAGTGAACTTCAGGCGCTTGCCATATTCCAGCCCCAGGGCCGGGTCGTGACTCAATGCCAATGCCGAGCGACAAAGACTACTGAACTGCGCCACGGTGATGAAGTTGTCCGGGTGCCCCAACATGGCTGGGCGAATATCAGCCGAGCGCAGCAGCTCGGGACGCGCAGCACCCTTTTCTTCCGCCAACTGGCAAAGGATATCGGCGTAGTGAGCGCGAATAACAGGCAGATTGCCAGTCTTTCCGGGAGCATTCATGTTGGCCAAGCGTTCCTGAATAAATACCTGCAAAAGAGTAGCCGTGATGATAGCGGTCAGCAATCTCCCTGCAGCCGACACCCGGCGGCAGCGAAGCCAGAAAGAAAATCGCCGGTAAAAGCAGATCCAGCTGTCCAGCTCCCCCGTACATAAGGTGACTGACAAACCCGGGGCGAGTGCATAGAATGATGAACACAACAATGCCAAATCATGCGACTGTCAAGGAGCGTCCGGTGTCCACACTGGATCAGAAACCAGCACGGGCTGAGGGCCGCAAGGACCCTTGGAGCCAGCTACTGGAGAAAGTGGGAAGAAATCAGGACCGGCAGGCCTATCATGCTCTGTTCGAGCACTTTGGTCCCCAGATCAAGTACTACGCGATGGCCAACGGCATGGCGAGTCACGCTGAAGAGCTGGTGCAAGAGGTCTTTGTGTCAATTTGGCGCCGTTCATGTCTTTACGACTGGCGAAAAGCAGCCGCGTCGACCTGGATTTTCACCATCGCGCGGAACCAACGCATTGATATGCTGCGCAAGATGAAACGCACGAGTGCGGAGATGCCCGTTGAAACGGAAGATCTGTGGCAGATTCCCGGCGAAAACGAAGACGAACCGGTTACGTCGCTGCACCGCCTGATGTCTGAACGTCGCGTGCGAGAATCCCTCAGTCACCTGCCGGAAGAACAGATTACGGTAATCGCCAAGGTCTACATGGAAAGCAAGTCACACCAGATGGTGGCGGACGAGCTCAACATACCGCTAGGTACCGTAAAAAGCCGGGTACGCCTGGCACTGAACAAACTGAAAGTGATTTTGCAGGACCAGAACGTATGACACGGCACCATCCAGACACACTTACCCTGATGGAATTCAGTGCAGGCAATCTCAGTGAGCCCCACGCACTGTGCATTCGTCTCCATCTTGACCAGTGCCCCCATTGTCGCAGCCGTGTGGATACCCTCGACAGCCTCGGTGCCGTAATGATGGAAAGTCAGCCCCAGGTCGGCGTTTCATCGGACATGTTTGACTCTATCCTGTCACGCATAGACAGCGAGCCTGACATGACGGAGACCTACATCAGTACACAAGCCAAGCGCATGAGCCCACTTCAAAAGTTGTTGGGCGACGATCTCGACGCGCTGCCCTGGAAACGTCAGCTCGGCGATGTCAGTGTTCTGGACATCAGCGAACGGTTTCCCGGCCAGAACGAGCAGGTGGTGCTTCAGAAGTTGGCAGCCGGTGGAAAGGCACCCGCGCATACCCACAGAGGGAACGAAACCACTATCGTGCTACAGGGTGCGTTCGCGGACCAGAATGGTGTGTTCAACCAGTGGGACTTCGTGGTACTCAATCAAGAAGACGAGCACAAACCCGTTGCGGTTGGCTGCGAAGACTGCATTACCCTGTCTGTGCTCAGCGCACCGGTTAAATTAACCGGCACATTCACTCGCTTATTGAACCCCTTTATACGCTGAGGCGAATGAACCTGAAACTGTACCGACCTACCGCAGCCTTGGCCGGAAATGACCGACCTTTGTCAGTTTGTGACCTTCTGAACGACAGATTGATGAACGATACTGATTACGTTGATTAGTGTCTCTGAACTAGTCCGGCCCACCCCCCGTCGGGTTGGGCACTTGCTTACAGGCCACGCTCTTGCGTGGCCTTTTTTATGCCTGTTCATTTCTCTCCATCAATACGATATCCGACGACTGATTAGAGACAGTCGCCAGGGCTGGGTTACAATCGTGACTTTTCTCCGGAGATGCAGCATGACGGGTGACGACTTCCATTTCCGCTTCGGCGGTATCGAACGACTCTATGGCCGCCGGGCCCTGGAGCACTTCCGTCACGCTCACATTGCCATCGTCGGATTGGGTGGCGTGGGCTCCTGGGCGGCAGAAGCCCTTGCCCGCTCCGGAGTCGGCACCTTGACGCTGATCGACATGGACGATATCTGCGTGTCCAATACCAATCGCCAGCTCCACGCTCTTACCGGGCAGTACGGGCGCACCAAGACGGACGCCATGGCAGACCGTTTGCGGTCGATCAACCCGGAGGGTGACATTCGGGTCCATTTCGGATTCCTGAACACGAAAAACGTCGATGAACTGATTACCCCGGAGATGTCAGGGGTGGTCGATGCCATCGACAGCGTCAAAGCCAAGGCTGGGCTGATTGCACACTGCCAGCGGCGCAAGATTCCATTGGTGTGTGCTGGCGGCGCCGGCGGTCAGATGGACCCGACCCAGATCCGCGTCAGTGACCTGAGCAAAACCACACAGGATCCATTGTTGGCCAAGGTTCGTAATACACTCCGTCGGGAGTACGGTTTCTCTCGCAATCCCAAGCGGCGTTTCGGGATTGAAGCCGTGTACTCACTGGAACAGCTCACGTATCCTGCAGGGGACGGTGAGGTTTGCCTACAGAAGCCTGCCACCGAAGGCCCGGTCCGTCTGGATTGCGCCTCCGGGTTTGGTGCTGCCAGCCCCGTCACCGCCAGTTTTGGTTTCTTCGCGGCGGCGCGGTTGCTGGCTCGCATGGCGCGCAAGGCCAATTCCGATAAGACAGCAGACTTTCCTGCGGGACTACAGAATTAAACCCATACTTCAACGGAACTGACCCCATTATGACCGTCAGCACTGTCTTTCTTCTTGCTTGCATCGGTGTGCTCTCCCTGTTTTGCCAGTGGCTAGCCTGGCGGGTTCGCATGCCGGCCATCCTGTTCCTGTTGGCCGGTGGCCTTGCCGCAGGGCCGCTACTGGGATTTCTGGACCCCGAAATCGTATTTGGAGAGCTGCTGTTCCCGGTCATTTCCCTGGCTGTTGCCATCATCCTGTTTGAAGGCAGCCTGACTCTCCGCTACGACGAAATCCGCGGCCATGGCAAAATGGTCCGCAACCTGATTCCCGTCGGTTCCATTGTCACCTGCATCATTGGCACCCTGGCTGCCCGCTGGATCCTTGATGTGTCATGGGAAGTGGCTCTCCTGTTTGGCGCCATATCCATCGTCACAGGCCCTACTGTCATCGCCCCTCTACTCCGATCCGTACGACCGGATGCAAAACTGGCCAATATTCTGCGCTGGGAGGGCATCATCATCGATCCAGTGGGCGCCCTTCTGGCGGTACTGGTCTTCGAGGGCATTGTGTCCTGGGGCCAGGGCAACGTATTCAGCCACTCGCTGTATATTTTTGGCAAGACCCTGGCAGTGGGCTTCCTGATTGGCGCTGTCGCGGGCTGGCTGAACGGTATCGCGCTGCGCAAGCACCTGCTGCCGCAATACCTTCACAACGCCGGCACGCTGACGTTCATGCTCGGGGTCTATGCCCTGTCGAATGAGATGGCCCACGAATCCGGCCTGTTGACGGTTACTGTGATGGGCATCTGGATGGCTAACATGAAGCAGGTCCCCATCGACAGCATCCTCGAATTCAAGGAATCCCTGAGCGTACTGCTGATCTCAGCTCTCTTCATCATCCTGGCGGCACGGGTGGAGTTCGAGGCCATCGCTCAACTGGGCTGGGGCCTGGTGGCCGTATTGGCGTTGCTGATGCTGGTCGCACGCCCGGCAAGCATCTTCCTGTCGGCCATTGGCACCAGTCTCAACTGGCGCGATAAATTGTTCCTGAGCTGGATCGCCCCCCGAGGCATTGTAGCCGCTGCCGTATCCGCCCTGTTTGCGTTTCAGTTGCAGAAACTGGGCTACGAAAGCGCCGGCGCTCTTGTACCACTGATATTCATGCTGATCATCGCCACCGTCACCCTGCAGAGCCTTACCGCAAGGCCGCTGGCGAGGTTGCTGAAGGTCGCCGAGCCGGCGGAATATGGGTTCCTGATTCTCGGCGCCAACCCGGTGGCCCGCAAAATCGGCTTGGCGCTGAAGAAGCTGGACGTCCCCGTTACCCTGGCGGACACCAACTGGGAAAACGTCAAACAGGCGCGCATGGAGAACCTGCAGGTGTATTTTGGCAACCCGGTGTCGGAACATGCGTCGACCCACCTGGATCTCACCGGCATTGGTAACCTGCTGGTTATTTCCCCCTACAAGCACATGAACTCCCTGGCAACCTATCATTTCCTGGACTGGTTCGGAAAAGATTCAGTGCTGACCCTGGCCGAAGGTGATCAGGACCAGAAGGCCCGGCACCAGACCGCCGAGAAAATACAGCTGACGAGGGGGCTTTTTGGCGGTGTGAGCTATGCCAAGCTCGCCAGCCTTGCCAGCCAGGACTATTCGGTGAAAACCACCCAGCTCAGCGACGAATTTACGTTCGAGGATTTCCTGGACAAATACGATCGTCAGGCGATGGTACTGTTTGTACTGAACAGCCGCGACCACATCACGCCGGTCAAGAGCATGGCGGCCATCAAGCCCGAGAAAGACTGGACATTGGTGAGCCTGGTGCCACCCCAGGCGAGGAAGGAACGCAAGGAGCGGGATACCGGGGAGTCACCGGAACAGCCACCAGACCAGTCACCGGAACCCGCTCCAACCTGAGAGCCTATCAGCGGGCCCCGCAGTCCAGGACCAGCTTACCCCGGACGTGCCCGCCCTCCAGCAAGCGATGGGCATCAGCGACCTGATCCAGCGGGAAGGCCTTGTCGATATGGACACGCACCTCGCCGTCCTCGATCAGTTCGGCGATCTCATCGAGATGAAACACATCGGGGCGGACGGTCATGCCATGGGCTCTCAACCCAAGGGACTCAGCCGCGGTTATGATCTCATCTGCCGTCACGGTGGGAATCGTGACCAGTACGCCGTGCTCGCTCAGGGTATGCAGAGAACGCTTGCCTGCTTCGCCGCCGACCAGATCCAGCACCACGTCCAGACCATAGCACTCGTCTACAACGTCGGTGGTGTGGTAATCAATCACCTCATGGACCCCAAAGGCCGCCAGGAAATCACGATTACTGGAAGACGCAGTGGCAATCACATGGGCGCCCCGCTCAAGCGCAAACTGCACCGCAAAATGCCCGACTCCGCCAGCACCGGCGTGAATCAGCACTTTCTGACCGGCCTCCAGTTCCGCCACTTCGAACAGCGCCTGCCAGGCGGTCAGCGCGGCCAGCGGCAAAGCGCCGGCGGTTACCAGGTCCAGTTCCTCCGGCACAATGGCGAGCTCATCGGCGCGCGCCACCGTGTATTGGGAATAACCTCCTCCGCCAGCCGGGAAGCCCACCATGCCCATCACCCGATCGCCTGGCGCCAACGTCGTCACGTCAGCACCAACCGCAATCACTTCGCCCGAAACATCGTAGCCGGGCGTCCACGGCAGGTGGTCTTCAATCTGCCTGGCGGCAAACCCCAGACCTTTCCGTGTTTTCCAGTCGATGGGATTCAATCCTGCGCCAGCCACCCTGAGCAACACTTCGTCGGCGCCCGGTTCGGGAATGGTGGAGCTTTCGATCCGCAGTACGTCAGTATCGCCGAAGTGGTCGTAGACCACGTGACGCATGGCATGACCAGAATTCGGATCAACGGTGTTTTCCATGGGGCTCTCCAGACAGCTTCAGGGACGGGATCATCTGTTCAGACTAGCAGAATCCTCAGGGTGTGGTATCAAAGCCGCGACCACCGGGCACCATCGCGCCGCCGAGAATTTCGGTGTATTCGGCGGGCATCCGCGAGGGCCTCTGACTCTTCATGCTGACACAGGCATGGGTGGATACCGCGCGCACCAGGGTCTTGCCATCGGATTCACGCACCAGTTGGAATTGCCGCGCCGAGCGAAAGCGCCCATCGAACCCAGTCAGCCAGGTGCCCAGCACCAGCCGGTCGCCCGCATTGGCGGACGCCAGATAATCGATTTCGGTGCGGGTAATAGCCATGGCTTTGCCGGTTTTTTCATGCAGCTCCCAGGTCATGCCCAGGCTGTCGATGTGCTGCCAACTGATATCTTCAAGCCAGCGCACATACACCACGTTGTTGGCGTGCCCGAGCCTGTCGGTATCCGCATCCCGAACGTCGATGGTCATGGTGAACGGTTCGGGAAGATCCCAGTTCACCGGACCAGATTCACTCATTGCTGCTGCCTCCCAGCTCCGGAATAGCCGACAAGGCTAGCCGGCCGATACGGTCGTTGTGAAGTGAACCAAAGTAGAGGTGACCATCATGGGGATTGACCGACGTAATCTCCTGAAGATGGCTACCCTTGGTATCGTGAAGGCTGGTAATCACGCTGCCGTCCTCGTCCATGGCCACGACAAGCCCGTATTCCTGGGGCTTCGGCTTGAAGTAGTCCGGCAACTTGGCCAGCAGGTCCTTCAACCATGGCTGCCGGTGCAGGGTATCCATCTGGGAGTTCCGGAGCGTGGGAAACGCAACCCAGAAGCGGCCTTCGTGGTCGACCGCCAGGTTGTCGGGGAAACCAGGCAGGTTATCGGCGAACACTTCCGCCTGCCCGGGATAACGACCACCGATCCAGTATTTGAGAATTCGATACTTCCAGGTTTCGTTCACCAACAGGTACTCTCCGTCCGGCGACACCGCCACGCCGTTGGCGAAATGCAGGTTGCTGAGCAACACCTCGGTTTTACGTGTGGCCGGATCATAGCGAAGCAGGCGACCGTGGGGGCGCATTTCCAGCAAATCCAGCCGATACTCGGGTAGACGGAATTGCGAACTGGCATCCGTAAAGTAGATGCGACCGTCCGGGGCAATGTCCACATCGTCGGTGAATCGGAAAGGCAAGCCCTCCGCCTCTCGGGTCAGCACGGTAACGGTCTTGTCCGGCGCAATGGAGAGAAGTCCCTTCCAGGCATCCGCCACGATCAGGTTGCCGTGACGATCAAACACCATGCCCAGGGGCCGGCCTCCGGTTTCCAGCCACTTCTCCGTCTGGCCTTCCGGTTTAACCCGGACAATCCAGCCATCCTGCGTGCCCGTGTAGAGAATGCCGTCATCATCCACAGTGGTGTCTTCCGGACCGTAAACCTCTCCCCTGGCCAACAGGTCTGCCAGTCTCAGGCGTTCGTTGGGAGCCAGCTTACCGGTCAACGGCTGCGGCGAAGGGGCGTTCCAGGCCTGACTGTTGATGGGAGATGGCGACAACAGGAAACCACCCAGCACCAGAAAACCAATCAGCAATGCGCCCAGAAGCCACTTCATAGAGGATGCCTGTTCCTGTCAGATACGATTCCGTAACCTTATCAGACACCCGCCGGCGGCTAAACTGGCAGGCATCCGTCGTCACCAGGCGCTATTCGGTGAGGAAACGTCGGCAAAGCGCCGCAAAGCTATCGGGCTTCTCTGCGTGCAACCAGTGCCCTGTACCGTTGATGATTCGCAAGTCC
>OLHK01000409.1_pt1 | contig 12153 bp, 8 predicted proteins | sample 1609371 | NCBI WGS metagenome assembly OLHK01 (sample SAMN05416779, study PRJEB24817) | seawater metagenome | isolation source: Sea water | place: Canada:Atlantic | collected 2013-11
ACGAGATTTCTGCCTGTCTCGTGGGCTCGGAGATGTGTATAAGAGACAGCTTTCTTACAAGCCTCAATGGTTTGCTGCAGCAAAATCTTAATCGCCTCATTACGCTCATCAAACAAATGCGCGATAATGCCCGAATCACGGTCCAAGCCCAAAGTTAGCTGAGTTAAATCGTTAGAACCCACAGAAAAACCATCAAAATGCTCTAAGAACTGCTCGGCTAAAATCGCATTGGCGGGCAGTTCGCACATCATGATCAAGCGTAAGCCGTTCTCACCGCGTACCAAGCCGTTTTCGGCAAGTAACTCAACAACCTGACGTGCCTCATCAACCGTACGCACAAACGGCACCATGATTTCTACGTTAGTAAAGCCCATCTCGTCACGCACTTTTTTCATTGCACGACACTCTAGCTCAAAACAATCGCGGAATTGATCAGAAATATAACGTGATGCCCCACGAAAACCCAGCATTGGATTTTCTTCTTCTGGCTCGTACAAACGCCCGCCAATTAAGTTGGCGTATTCGTTCGACTTAAAATCCGACAAACGCACAATTACTTTTTTACCACTAAAGGCAGCAGCCAGCGTAGAAATACCCTCTACTAATTTATCAACATAAAAGTCTACTGGGCTGGCATAACCGGAAATACGACGTTCAACAGTAAATTTCACTTCTTCTGGCAAGCTATTAAAATTCAACAACGCTTTAGGATGCACACCGATCATGCGGTTAATAATGAATTCTAAGCGCGCTAAGCCAACACCGGCATTCGGTAACGATTGAAAATCAAACGCACGGTCTGGATTACCAATGTTCATCATGATATTAAAATCAAGATCTGGCATAGACTCAACACTGTTGGTTTTAATATCGAAAGATAAACCACCCTCATAAACAAAACCGGTATCGCCCTCTGCACAAGATACCGTCACTTCTTGTCCATCCTTCAATACAGACGTTGCATCTTCACAGCCAACAATGGCCGGAATACCTAGCTCACGAGCAATAATGGCAGCATGACAGGTACGTCCACCGCGATTGGTGATAATAGCTGCAGAGCGCTTCATAACCGGCTCCCAATCGGGGTCAGTCATATCCGCTACTAGCACATCACCCGGCTGCACTTGATCCATATCGTCGATATCATTGATAACACGAACCTTACCCTTACCAATACGATGACCAATACTGCGGCCTTCAACCAGCACATTGCCAGTTTCTTTTAATAAATAACGCTCCATTACGTTCTTATCGGTACGGCTTTTAACGGTTTCAGGGCGCGCCTGAACAATGTACATTTTACCGTCATCGGCATCTTTCGCCCACTCGATATCCATTGGACGCTTATAATGCTGTTCAATGATCATGGCTTGCTTAGCCAGCTCGGTCACCTCAACATCAGTAACAGAAAACAAACGACGCTGTTCACGGTCAACACGCTGGGTAATTACCGATTTACCCGCAACGCCTTCGTCGCCATAAACCATCTTTAATGCTTTAGCACCCAAGTTACGGCGTAAAATAGCAGGGCGACCTGCCGCTAACGTTGCCTTGTGCACATAAAATTCATCGGGGTTAACCGCACCTTGCACAATGGTTTCACCCAAACCATAAGAGGCTGTAATAAATACCACATCTTCAAAGCCCGATTCGGTATCCATGGTAAACATCACACCAGAAGAAGCCGATTCACTGCGCACCATGCGCTGAATACCCGCCGACAACGCCACCTGATTGTGCTCAAAACCATGGTGCACACGGTAAGAAATAGCGCGATCGTTAAACAAAGAAGCAAACACCTCTTTCATTGCATCAAACACTGCATCAATGCCAATAATATTCAAAAATGTTTCTTGCTGGCCCGCAAACGAAGCATCGGGTAAATCCTCAGCAGTCGCCGACGAACGTACCGCAACCGCCAACTGCTCGTTACCTTGTTGTAATTCTTTAAAACAAGTGCGCACATCGTTTTCTAAATCTTCTGGAAAAGGCGCATCAATAATCCACTGACGAATATCACTACCCGCACTCGCCAGTGCTTTAACATCTTCTACATCCAAATCAGCCAAACGCTGATCAATTTTTTCGGCAAGACCTTGGTACGATAAAAACTTAACATAAGCATCTGCAGTGGTCGCAAAACCGTTGGGAACCATCACATCTAAAGCAGTTAGATTACTGATCATTTCTCCCAACGATGCATTCTTACCGCCTACTTTATCCACATCATTAATCGATACCTGATCAAACCAAAGCGTATTCTGTGTCAAAGCCCTTCTCCTATGATAAATACTGACATATATTAGCTGGCAACTAATATAATCGCGCAGACAACATTTTACCACCAAGAAGGGCTTATGAAACGTTACGCATTCTTTATTTCCGACGGTACTGGCATAACAGCAGAAACTTTAGGCAACAGTTTACTCTCTCAGTTTGAAAGCATTGATTTTGAACGCGTCACCTTCCCCTACATAGACAGTGAAGAAAAAGCCGAAGCCGTAGTCGAAGAAATTAACAAAGCACAAATAGAGAGCGGACAAACCGCGATTGTGATTGATACCGTGGTCGACAAAAATATTCGTAAAGTCATCGACCAAGCAAACGCTTTTAAAGTGGACATCTTTGCTACGTTTTTAAAACCACTCGAAAGAGAACTCGGTGAAAAATCCTCCTACACCGTTGGCAAATCTCATCAAAGCGCACTCAGCGATAGTTACATAGCCCGAATGGATGCAATCAACTATGCACTCGATAACGACGATGGCGCGAGAACGCGCTATTACGATGAAGCCGATATTATTTTAGTTGGTGTATCACGCAGTGGTAAAACCCCAAGCTGCCTTTACATGGCCATGCAATTTGGCATTAAAGCAGCCAACTACCCGCTGACCGAAGACGATATGGAAGAACTCACCCTGCCCGATTGCTTAAAAGACCGTAAAGAAAAATTGTTTGGCTTAACTATTGATCCCGATCGCCTATCAGCCATTCGTAACGAACGTCGCGCCAATAGCCGCTACGCCTCGCTAAAACAGTGCTATCACGAAGTGGATGAAGTCGAAATGCTGTTTGAACGCAACAACATTCCCTACCTCACCACCACCGACGCGTCGGTCGAAGAGATTTCAACGCGCATCATGGCGGCAGCTAAATTGCAGCGACGTTTAAATTAGTTAGCAAAGATAGGTGTTAATAAGGTGTGCGACTTTTTTGGGTCGCACATACACCAAGCTGTGATCGGCATTGTCTAGAGATTCTATATGCCAATTTGGCTGATAGTGTTGAATATTTTGTTGAGCCAACATCAAACCCTCTCTCGACAGACCACCAATAATACCTACCCCCGGCGGCACTACCGCCAACAACTGCTCTAAACTGCGCTCATTCAGAGATTTTGCATAATAAGAGACCGCCAATAATGCGTTTGCAAAACCATGAGGCCTAACCTGCAAGCGCTGCACTGCCAAAGCATCAGTTTTTTCGTGACCCTTACGATGGGGCGACACCAGATCAAGAAATTCGATAAAATGCCGACTATCCGCAGGATCCGCTTTAATGTTATTAGCAATGGGCGTAAAAGTTTCACGAAATGCCAAAGCAGAACGCAAAGACTGATCACTGAATAATGCGGGTTCAATCAAACACAAGCGGCCAACTGACATATTTGCAGGACAAGAAGCAACACGCTCACAAATCTCGCGATTCAATTCAAGCGCTACTAAGCCGCCCAAAGAATACCCCGCTAAATCAAACGATTGCCAATTATGATGGCGCAACAAAGAAAATAACGACTGCATCATGTCGTTAATGGTAAAAGAGAAGGTATCGGTTGGCTCAAAAAAGCTATTGCCCATACCCAGTAAATCTGGAATTAAAATCTCATCCCAGTGCTCTAGGTAATTAGCAATAAAAGTCCAAGTAAGCTCACCCGCAACCCCAGCGCCGTGCAATAACAGAATGCGGCGCTTATGGTGTTTAGGTTTAATGACGTTTGAATCACTGTCAGAAGATGATCTGTGCTTAGTAAAAATACTGTAGGCAAGTGTTACCTCGCCTAACTGCAATGTTAACCGCTGCTTATTCACGAAATTATTACTCACACCCAAGCTATTAAAAAAGGCCTAGAGTGTATCCCGTATCAACGACACTGTATAATTGGTTTTTGCTTGCCCCGCTGCGCTTTTCACAAACACAATCAAATGTTTAATCTCTGGATCGGTCACTTCTAGCATAACTTTTTTAAACGCAAGGTCTTTCCAGGTCTCGCCAACATAAGCGCCTTTAATGCCATCAGCTAAATAAATGGGCTTAAAATCTGCCGACAAGGCAATTAATTCAAACTCACTGTCTTCGCCAATTTTATACGCTTTTAACAACCACAATTCGCGCTCGTTTAGCTTAGGCAACGAAAAATACGCCGCATCCACATCACCAGTTTGAGTTTTAAACGGTTTATTTGCTGGGCCAACTTTAAAACTGGCCGAACCCAAGGCTAAAGCTTGAGCGGTAAAATGATCGGCATAAGACTCACAACACACCCCTTCGGTGATAAAACTCGGCAAGCGAAACGGCGGTGCAAATGCTGCGTCGTATACCACTTCGGCAGCGCTAAACTCAATCATGACATCGGGTTTTACATCACTACGAATAATGCCCTCGGCATCGGTCCAAGTATAAAAGGGTTTTTCACTGTTGGGTTTGTCTTTTAAAGACTGTTGATAGTCTTCTTCGCTGGGGAAGTTTTCGGGATTAAAATTTTTACTGGCTTCAGTATCAGGCTGATTAGGCGCTTCACTGTCGGAGGTAATCAAGGTATTGCGCATATTGCCCTGGGCATCAACCCAGGTGTAATACTTTTGCTCTGCCGCCACGGGCAGAGCAAATACAACCAAGATCAAGAGCACAGACCGCAAGGCCATCAATGTTTGCCCTAAAACTTGGTACGATAAGTAATACCGAAAGCACCTATAGTCAATTTGGTTTTCACATCCAAACCGGGATATGGGTTGGTTACGGTACATGTTAAGCAGTTCCTGTTGAGTGAGTTACTAGAATTCGAGTAAGGCCCACCATTATCTGTTTCAGTTTGTGGGTCAGCTAAAATTTCTTCCTTAGACTGCATAAAAGCCAACGAGAAATCAACTACCGTATCTTTATCCCATTGATACCCCATACCCATAGAATACATCGGCATGTAACCCAACGGCGCTTGCACACTGCGTGCATCTTCTGGAATAGAAGAGGCACGTGGCTCATAACCTGCACGCAACTGCACGCGCGAGTTCAAATCGTACTGAAAACCAAACGATGGGCTCCAAACACTCTTAAAACCTAACGGTTGATTTAACGAGCGGTCAGTTACCAAACCAGGACCAAGAATTTTAGCCGAACTCAAAAAGCTTACTGGGCGATCAAATTCAAGCATGATCGCATCCCACTTATCAAAATCGGTCCAGCCTAGATCGAAGTTAAACTGAAAATCTTCAAAAAATCTTAACTTAATACCTGTTTGTAAACGCTGTGGAAACACCTGCTCGGTAGACACCAAACCCGTTTCTTTACGCTGACCGTTAGGTAGCTGGAAAATCGCACCACCAATGGCACCAAAAATAGTCGATTGTAATTTCTGGAAGAAACCCGCGAAATCATCGGTATATTCTAATTCATAGGTTCCTTTTAGATGAGCTGTTGCGCCACTTTGATACGTAGCACCCCAAGCAAACCATTCTTTAGGCTCCCATAAAAAACCAATATTAAACGACGGAGATAGGCTTTCTTGAGTATCTACTTTCAGCGTACCTACATCTTCGTAAGGTCCAATTTTACCACCGCATAAGGCGATTAAAGGAACTAGCGGATCATTGCCTGTTGGCTCTCCTGTAACTTTATCAAAGCAACCAAAAGCATCTTGAAGCTGATCTGCTACTGCAATCAAAATACTAGGTGCTCGTAAGTCTTGCTCTAGTGCTAACGCATGATGACTAAATAAGAAGCTGGCACCAACAGAAAATTCATCATTAACCTGATAGCCAAAAGACGGTGTTAAATACGAGAATCGCTGCATCGCAACTTTTTTCGCTTGATAACGACCTGGATCATCATCGGACTTGGCAAAGCCTGCCGCCATCGGGGCATAAACCGCGTTAGCAAAAGTAAAACGTGAACCTTCTGGCTTGATTGACATACCCGCTGATGGCAATTGCAAAATAGGCAAAATATCTAACGGCAAAATACCGTGACCCGGAATATAGGCCGCGGCACTGGACGAGCCACTTTTTCCGGCAACAGGATCATCATTGATATCCATAAGTTCGCCATCACCACTATAGTGATCAGGAACTTGGAAATCATATTCTGCTTTCAAATAAATATTTTGGATAGCAAATTGAATTTGACGTCCATCCAGCTTGGTTAAGCCCGCTGGGTTAAAGTGAATACTCATAATACCAACCGGGTCTGCTGTCACAGCATTACCCATAGACATAGCCTTGGTATCAATAAATAAGTTTGATGCTAACTGCGCTTGAGTACTACCCGCAGCCAACCCAAGGGTTAGCGCCGCTAGTCGTTTAAACATCGCAATATTCATGTTTGTCTCCTTACTGCCTTCATTGCGATGTTTACAAGCTTGCCTTTATGCCTTCAATATCGATTGGCATAGAAAAGCCAACCATGAAGTCAGGCGCTGCTTCGGTCATACCAAAGCCAACATTAATATTGGTAATCGTCTTAGGAGATACACGCACACCTAAAGCAAAGTTCATGATACCGGTTACTTGACTACCGACCGTGCTATTGACTTTTTCGCGACCACGTTCTAGAACGAATTTAGTTTCGTCATTGAAAGATGCTTGGAAAGACACACTTAAAGATACGTCATAAGACAATGAATAAGCAAAACCCATCGAGCCTGATAAAGAACTCCCTGGGTGCACTTCAACTAATTTTGCGCCATCACGAACCTGGTTCAGGTCTGTTTCAGGAATATTATAGGCATAAGTACCCGAGCCAAATAATACAACCGGATCCAATACTTTAGAAACACTGGCACCACCACTTAAGCTGTAAAAACCAGAACCTGTTGCTAGGTTTCTATTAGGATCAACTTCGTATGGACTATCGGCGGTTTTTAATTTAAGAGAACCAAATAGCGTTTTGCTAATCGTACCAGGAACGATACCCCATGGCTGCCAGCGGACCGTACCGCTTAAATCACCCATAGCAAAATTTGTAATGGAGCGTTCAGTATCAAACTTTGCGATCAATGGTAAACGACCACCAATGGTTACGTTATCAAGCAAGCCATAATCTAAAGAAAACGAATTAGTAAAGGTATGCGAAGAAGATGGTGAAACATCTGCACTTAAAATATTAGAAGACCCTGTTGGATCACCATTAGCATCAAGCTGTGGTGCAATCAGTAAACTTAAACGCTGATCAGCATAGTAGCTATAGTCGAAACTATAGTTTAAGCCGAGCCCGCCCTTTTTCATTAATGAATAGTTACTTTCAGCAGCTTCAAAAACTTCTTCTAGTGCCTTCTCTGAGTCAGCATCGGTAGATTGTTTTGTCAAAGCTTCACGTGCGTCTGATACTTCTGCGGCGTGTACCAAAGAAGCACTGGTTGCACTAAGAGCGATCAATAATAATGATGAATGCAGCTTAATCCCCATTGGAATCCCTATCTTTTTAAGTTCTTATTTTAATTAGTTACGCTTATAACGTATATTTTTTTCAATACTGCGAACACCCGAATCATAAAGACCGTCAGTGCCTGTCCAATATATAGAATTGAATTCTTCGTCACCACTTTGATCATAAAATTTGCTGTTATCCGTAGGGTAATATTGATTACCATCAGCATTCAGGCGTGGTTCACCAGGCTCAACCGTTTGGCCATAATCAGAGATCGGTGCATTGGTATCGTTGCGGGCAACATCAAATTTAAAAAAGGCATTATTATTTAATGAAGCAATTTTGTTGTACATATTGCCGTCGACAGGGATGGCAAAGTGCGGGAATTCTTTAAACGTATTTTCTGCAATGATGTAATCAGAAACGTAGCGTAAATCTTGCTCTTGTAATTCTAAACCACTTGCTGGTTTGTGACCGTTCGGGAATACAATAAACAGTACGTTATTATCCCAAATTTCTAAAAAGCGATGCATGGTAAAACTGATATTACCCAGTGCAGGATCGGCAACAAATACACGACCATCGTATACTGCACGAATTACTACAAAGTGTTTAAAACCTGCGTATTCAATCGGTGCAATAGCCGGGTGATCGAGCTCTTCTAAATCAGACGCTTCTGCTTTAAATCCACCTGACGGGTGACCTAGTGCTGTAACCAAGCGTTTCATGTCTAATAATGAAAAACCACGACGCTCTACGATACGTTCGGTTTCACCAAAGCGTAATAGACCTTCCATTACTTGGCGTTCTTGGAAGTTACGACCAAGATAGAAATCGAGAACGGTTGTAAGTGCTGCAGAGCCGCAGCTGTAATCGTATGCTTGGCGTACCACGTTATTAAAACGCTGAACCGCTAACGGTTCGACATTCACAAACACATCCTGCTGCGCAGGCTCGGTATTCGCAACACGATAAACGATATCTCCATCTTGACGATCAGGCACAATGGCCAGCTCGTTAACAATAGAGAATGCAATAATAGAACCTAATAAAATGATTAACACAGTATTTCCCCAACTCCCTGAGAAGCGCCTTGGATTATTATTATTTGTAGCTCAAGACTTGCAAACTCATGTTACAGAAGTTTACCTAAAAAACCATAATTAATTGCAAACAATTGTTCTTTTTTCTAAAAAAGTGCGCTTAAAACATTAGCTATAAGAATCATTCGTTTTAATACTAAGCAATCCAAATTTCTCACCTACTGCTTGGCAATATAATGCATGGAATATTTTTTTACAGACATAAAAAAACCCGCCGAAGCGGGTTTCTTTTTAGCTTATCTAAATCAGATAATCACAAGTGATTAGTGACCGTAGATGCGCTGAGTCATACCAGCAAGATTGATATCAGATACTTTAACAGCACCGATTGAGGCGCCGCCCAACTCAATACCACCAACTTCAAGAGTACCAGCAATAGCACCCATAGATATGTAAACACCACCACCTTGAGCAACAGTTCCACCTTGAGCCCAAATAGTCTGACTTACTGTAGCATTAGTGCCACGACCGCCAGTACCATAGAAACGAATGTCATTTAACTTAACCGCAGAACCATCAACCAATGAATCAGCTGTTATTTGCTCCAAGCCAGCATCAACAACACCATCGCCATTACCTGCAGCATCACCACGAGCATCAGCTTGTTCTTGGGTATAACCAAAAGCACCAACATCAAGATCTGTTATTTCGAAAGCAAGATCCGCTTTAATTGCTAAAGAACCATTAGCAGCATTTGACACAGGATCTACACCATTATCGAATGACTGAGTGATACCATACTTAGCAGCATTACCAGCTTCTTGTAGGTTAACAAGAGTAGTAGTTGTAGCTCCCATGTTCATAGTCAAGCTAATATCATTAACAACTTCAGTAATTTCACCAGCAGCACTTTTAAGAGCCAATGCACTCTTGTCAGAATTTGCTCCAGCAATATTACCAAGACTGATTGTCATATTGTTGATTTCGCTAATACCTAATACTAGAGAACCATCTGCATCAACGTCAATTGTTTGCGTAATATCAGCTTCAGAGATATTAATTTGCTGTAGCAATACAGAACCATAAGTATTTGCTGTTTCAAGATCACCATCTACATATTCAACTTCACCGATAGTAACACCAGCATTACCCATATCAATCTCGATAGTAACACCAGCTTGACCCGTCGTATTACCCATTAAAGAGTCATCCATTGGTGTAAGGTCAGCTTGAGCAGCGAATGGTGCTGCAGCGATTGCAGATACTAAAGCGATTTTTTGAAAAGTTTTCATGAGTGCACACTCCGTTATATTATGATTATTAAGTAGTCTTCCCTACTTTTATTCTCGGGTTTGAAATCATCTCTCTTAAACGAGCGATTCTTTCTGAGAATTAATCATGCATAGTTCATTTTTATTGTTATCGTATAACTCTACTGCCTTAACTCTTGTTAAGGTCAGAAGTTGCACAAACAATATTATGGGATAGATTCTTTGTCTAGAAATATTTCAACATTTTCACTAATTTTTTTGTAAACTACAGACACATAGAGTCATGTGTCTTACAACGTTCTGCTTTGGCAGAATTCAACCTCCAAACTTGGCATTCTTATAATGAATTCATCTGATATTTTTACTGAAAACACTGTAAATTCGGGTGCATTATCGCCATTAAATTCGACACAGCTGTTTATTCGACTTATCAATTTGAGCCAGTCGTTGGATAGCGACTTAGTACTTTCTAATATTAGTCTTCTTATATCTTCTTCCATTAAACCCGAGACTACGACCACAACGACAGAGAGTAAAAATAACGATCGCCGCTTTAGCTATTTCAGTGCAAACCCTTCTGATAAGCGCCTATTTTATTGTCACAAAGCACTTAGTACCTGGCAGCAATCAATATCATTTAATCCTGCCATTAAGAAAGACCCAGAAATTCCGTTTCATTCTGGGTGGATGGGTTATTTCGCTTACCCTGAGCCTGCTCTTATTAACAGCCCAGTAGATAATGCAGGAGCTGGCAAGAATCTCCCTGCTACGGCCATTGCTGAATTTAACCATTACCCATGGAGTATTTGCTTTGATCATCTTGAGAATTGCTTCTTTTTGCTAGGCGATCCTGATCAAGCGGCAAGGGATGCTTTTGAGTGGCTGCAATCTGAATATTTAAAGCTATCCGAGCTTAATAATGCTGCGTCTATAAATAAGACTGCCGCAAGTAAGACTGCCGCCCTATTCAAAGCTTCTACCTTTAAGCCCAAGTGGCACAAGGATGATTATCAAAAGGCGTTCTTTAAAGTACAAGATTATCTTGTTGCCGGTGACTGTTATCAGGTTAACCTTACTCACCCCTTTATAAGTGAACAATATAAAGGGGATGCCGTTGATACCCTTCTGCCTTTGTTTGATGCACTCAAGCCCAGCTTTGGCTGTTACTTTCAAGGCGAGCACTGCGAACTTGTCAGCATGAGCCCTGAGCGTTTTATTAGTATTGATAATACCGGCAAGCTTCAAGCTAAACCTATTAAAGGTACGATTAAGCGCAGTGATGATAAATCGGTTGATGATGCTTTGATTAAAGAGCTAACCAATAGTGCTAAGAACCAAGCTGAAAATTTGATGATTGTTGATTTGCTGCGTAATGATCTGAGTATTTCTGCTACACCGGGTAGCGTTAAGGTTGATAAATTATTTGAGCTTGAGTCTCACCCGAATGTTCATCACTTGGTTAGTACTATTAGTGCGCAATTACGCCCTGGTATTAGCCCTGTTGAGGCTATTAGTCGTGCTTTTCCTGGTGGGTCTATTACGGGGGCACCTAAAAAGCGGGCCATGGAGATAATTAATGAACTTGAGGTTCAGCCTCGTTCGCTTTATTGCGGTAGCTTTGGGTATTTTTCTGATAGCGGACATACGGATTTTAATATTTTGATTCGTAGCTTGGAGTTTCGGGGTGGATCGATTACTTGCTGGGGTGGCGGTGGTATTACTGTGGATTCTGATTGCGATGAAGAGTATGAAGAGAGTCTTACTAAGATTCGCCGGATTATGGATGTTGTTGAAGGGTTATAATGTTACTCATGTCGCCCTGAAGGACGACCTACATTAAACCAACTGCAAAATGTAGGTCGTCCTTTAGGGCGACAAGTTCTTATAGCGTCAAATCTCTGTTTGATGCTTTTAAGAATTCTTTTTTCAGGTCTTCGTATTCGTGTACCGCTGGGAATTGTGGAAATTCTTCGATCACGTTTTGTGGTGCTTTGAACAAAATGCCTGCATCAGCTTCGGCTAGCATGGTTGTATCGTTGTACGAATCCCCTGCTGCGATTGTGCGGTAGTAGATTGTTTGTAGCGCTCGGATTGATTGGCGCTTTGGATCTGCTTGGCGAAGGTGGTAGTTCACTACACGGCCTTCTTCCTGTCTCTTATACACATCTGACGCTGCCGACGAATAGAGAGGTGGAGATCTC
>OLHK01000411.1_pt1 | contig 12127 bp, 9 predicted proteins | sample 1609371 | NCBI WGS metagenome assembly OLHK01 (sample SAMN05416779, study PRJEB24817) | seawater metagenome | isolation source: Sea water | place: Canada:Atlantic | collected 2013-11
CCTGTCTCGTGGGCTCGGAGATGTGTATAAGAGACAGGATTTTGATCCCTCTGAATATGTAACAGTTCCTGAAGGTTGGTCTTGTAAACGGTTAGCAGACTGTACTGTTGATGGAAATATTTCGTATGGAATAGTGCAGCCAGGGCAGTATGATGAAAGTGGCATCCCTATAATAAGAGTAAATAATGTAAATAATGGCCAACTCGATTTAAAGGATGTATTGAAAGTTTCGCCTGCTATCGAAAAAAAGTATGCGAGAACTCGTTTAAAAGGCGGAGAAGTTTTATTAACTTTAGTTGGCTCAACTGGTCAAAGCTTCGTTGCGCCTCAAGAATTGGCTGGTTGGAATGTGCCGCGAGCAATAGCAGTTATTAGAGCTGATGAAGAAGTTGGGGCTGACTGGATAAATATTTGTTTGCAATCAAAAGAAACCATGCATTTTCTTAATGTCAGGGCAAATACTACAGTTCAAAAGACGTTGAACCTGAAGGATGTTCAAGATATTCCGATTCTTATTCCACCAAAAGGTGTTAAAGAATCGATTGAAAGCACAGTTCTGTCGTTATCAGAGAAAATCGAACTCAACCGCCAAACCAACCAAACCCTAGAACACATCGCGCAAGCACTTTTCAAATGCTGGTTTGTCGATTTTGAGCCTACCCGCGCCAAAATCATCGCCAAAGAAAAAGGCGCAAATACTGCCATTCAAGAACTTGCAGCCCAAGCCATCATCTGCGGCGCAATAACCCTCGAACAGCTGGAAGCGATGACAGAAAACCTAGAAACCACTCTGCAACAAGCGATTAATGAAAAACTAAGCCAAGCAAACCAAACGCCCATCAATACCGAACAACTTAAAACCACAGCGGCATTATTCCCGAATGAACTGGTGGATTCTGAGTTGGGGGAGATTCCTGAGGGGTGGGAGGTGAATCCAATGGGCAATTACCTTGAAATTAAAAGAGGCGGTTCACCAAGGCCAATAAAAGAATATATTGTAGAAGACGGTTTACCTTGGACCAAAATTGCTGATGCTACTAAAGAACCTAGTCCTTTCTTATTTAGGACTAAGGAATATATTAAAGAGGAGGGTTTGAAGAAGACTGTGCTTCTTAAAAAAGGTAGCTTGATTTTATCCAATAGCGCTACTCCTGGTTTGCCAAAATTTTTAGAATTAGATGCTTGTATTCATGATGGCTGGCTTCACTTTCCAAAAAAGCAGCTTTTCAGCGATCTATACCTATATCAATTGTTCTTGAAAATACGGAAAGAGCTTGTCGCACAAGGTAATGGCAGTGTTTTCACCAATTTAAAAACAGATATTCTTAAGAGTAAAGTTGTGGTGGCACCAAATCAAATGGTTATATCGAAGTTTGATGAAACAATATCTTTGGCTTTTAATAAATTGAAAGAAAACTGCAAAGAAACGAATACTCTTGTTGAAATTAGGGATGCTTTACTCCCAAAACTACTTTCTGGCGAGTTGAGTGTATCAAGCGATTAATATTGGGCTAAAGGGCACTGAGAATCACCATGTACAAAATAGATACAAGCAGTAACCGAATTTCACGCTTAGAAGTTAAACGCTTTACTGAATTGGGTTTTACCGAAAGAAACCACCTGCAAGAGTGGTTAGCCAATGAACCCGAAGCCTTGGGTGAAGAGTTGCTCATCATTCAAAAAGAATTTGATGGCTTTGACGATACGCGTGAACGCTTAGATCTATTAGCTTTGGATAAAGACGGCTGCTTGGTGGTGATCGAAAACAAACTGGACGATACAGGCCGTGATGTTGTGTGGCAGGCACTTAAATACGCCTCGTATTGCTCTAGCTTAACGAAGCTGCAAATTGTAGAAATTTATCAGGCTTATTTAAACCGTTATTGTGGCGGTGGCGATGCCAAAGTATTGATTTGTGATTTTTTAGATATGCCAGACCTAGGGGAAGTTGTGCTCAACCCTGGTAATCGACAACGGTTGATGTTTGTAGCGGCTAATTTTCGCAAAGAAGTTACCAGTACAGCGCTTTGGTTATTAGGCCATGGCATTCAACTGCAATGCTTTAAAGCGACCCCTTTCGCCATGGGTGAAGATTTATTTTTAAATCTTGATCAGATTATTCCAACCCCAGAAGTAAAAGAGTTAATGATTGGCATTACTGCCAAAGAAGCAGAAGAAAAAAGCACCGAGTTTGAATTAAAAAATAGACATAAAATTCGCTTAGCTTTTTGGGAGCAAGCACTAGAAGCGTTTAAAAATAGCGACTGTGATTTATTTAATAATATTAATGGCTCAAAAGATCATTGGTTAAGCGCTGGATCGGGTGTGCGCTCGTGCCCATTCTCTTTGATTTTTGGCAGTAAAGAGGCCCGTGTTGAATTTTATATGGCACGCTCTTTAACCGAAGAAAATAAATTTATGTTTGATGCGCTATTCAGTCAAAAGAACGATATTGAAACGTTATATGGCGAACCGCTTGAGTGGCTAAGATTAGATGCTAAAAAAGCATCGCGCATTCAGCTTTCAAAACCAATTGATGGCTACGACAAAGACAACTGGCCAGAAATTATCAATTGGATGGTCGACAATATGAGCAGTTTAGAAGCAGCGCTTAAAACGAAACTGGTAGCGCTAAATAAAAAACTCAAGCAAGGCGTAGTTAATGACTAACGGCCAACCAAACCGTTGTAAGTGGTTGCTGTTTTTGAAGAGATGAACAGCCAGATTTAAATCGATGTTAGCCATCTATTAGTACCTAAAAATTAAGGAATACACAGTGGATAGTTTATTTACCAGCCTTCAAAAATATCGGCCTCGCGAGAAGAGCAATCCTATAGAAAACTTTGTGACAGAAGCCTTTGCTTGGCTACTGCGTAAAGATGTTGAATTAGGCCTGTACTTGATTAGAAAAATTTCAGAAAGAACAGCTGGTACAAGTAAAGAGTTTTCTTTTGACGGCGATGATGTCACTTGGTCTACTCAAGAAAACTATGATGGTGTCTTTCCTGATATGGAAGCTAAATGGCCTGGTATGACTCTGGTGTTTGAGCATAAAGTTTGGTCGAAGCTGCATACCGGGCAGTTAAATAACTATCGGAATTTTCATGAGAAAGCGGGCAATAATTATCGCCTTATACTTATAACGGGTCACCATTCACAGCATGGCCAAAAACCAGATTTAGCGCTTTGCTGGCATGAAGTTTATTTATGGATTAATAGCTATATTGAAGCAAGCACAGCAAATGAATCTACTTGGATTATTAAAGATTTCTTGCAGTTATTAAAATCAGAAGGGTTGGGGCCAATAGCGCCCATTAGCCATACTGCTATTTGGCATTATCAAGAAGCGATTACGTTAAAGAATAAGTTAGAAGATTTAGTTGGTAAGGTTCATAAGCAGCAGTTAATTTTACTTGATGATTACCGTAGTGAAATAAAAACAAATGAGGGTGTTGTTGGTATTCAATTTAACCGAATTAATTCTGATAATCCTGACGTTGTTGGCTGGAAGCCGGGGGTGTTTGTCGGTTTTGTACTCGATGGTAAAGATCATTTGATAGGTTGTCGCATTAAAGATGGTTTGAAAATGATTTTGAATATTAGTGTTTCAAAAAAATATCATGATCATTATTTTAAGTGGCCAGAATATAATAGCTTAATTAAAGAGTTGGATATAAAAACAGCATGTGCTGGCAATAAATGGACTTTTTATAACCATCGTGCAGAAGCTAAGCCTTTTAATCACTGGCATCCGCTTTATCTTGAATACCCAATGATAGAAGTCTTTCAAGGAACAGAGATCGCAGAAGAACAAGAAGTTCGCTTCAAAGAAATGGCAAAAGAAGCTTTGAATATGCTTACGTCTTGTCTGTCTTTTAAAGACTTTGAAAGAAAATTGAACGAATCAGTAAGTACTGTATAAGATATTTGAGAAATGTAATATGAATATCACGGAAGACCAATTAGAACAGCTTTGTCTTAGCTGGTTTGAAGAAACAGGCTATGAAGTAGTTTGCGGTTATGACATAGCGCCGGGTGAAGTGAGTGCAGAGCGCAGCGATTATCGACAGGTTACGCTTCAAGGCCGTTTGCTACAGCAATTGCAATTAATTAACCCCGCTATTCCTGTTGCAACGTTAGAGCAAGTCGCTTTGCAGGTGGCTATGCCAGAAACTCCTGTTTTGATGATGAATAATAAGTTGTTTCATCAGCAATTATTGCAGGGTATTAAAGTTGAATATAAAGATAAAACAGGTGAGGCGATCACCGATTATGTTCAGCTGGTGGATTTTGCTAATGTCGCTAATAATCAGTTTTTAGTGGTCAACCAATTTACTATTACGGGCAGTAAAGGCTCTAGTAATGTTAGGCGTCGCCCCGATGTGATTGTGTTTATTAATGGCCTACCGTTGGCTGTTTTAGAACTTAAAAATCCCGCCGACCAAAATGCCGATATCTGGCAAGCCTACCAACAGCTGCAAACGTACAAAGACGAAATCCCCGACCTGTTTATGTTTAACGAAGCCTTGGTCGTGAGTGACGGTTTGGATGCGCGTGTGGGTTCGCTAACAGCCAATAAAGAACGCTTTATGCCTTGGCGTGTGGTGGCCAACGAACACGATAAACCACTGTTTGAGTATTTTTTAGAAACTATGGTTAAGGGCTTTTTTAAGCCCGATTTGTTTTTAGATTACATTCGTCACTTTATATTGTTTGAGCAAGATGGCGGCTCATCTGAAGGGAGCACGATTAAGAAGATCGCAGGCTATCATCAGTTTCATGCTGTGCGTGAAGCCGTTCGCGCAACGGTGATTGCCGCGCAACAACCAGAGCAGAATACTCAGGCAGAACCGAGAGCTAACTACGCCAATAAGGTGGTTGCGGGTTCGGGTAAGGCTGGGGTGGTTTGGCATACGCAGGGCAGTGGTAAGTCTATTTCGATGGTGTGTTACTCGGGTAAGTTGCTGGCTCAGCCAGAAATGAACAACCCTACCATCGTGGTGGTAACGGATCGAAATGATTTAGATGGCCAACTTTATAATACCTTTGGTATGGCCGCAGAAACGTTAAAACAAACCCCCGTGCAGGCCGAAGATCGCGATGATTTACGCGAGATTTTAGCGTCGCGCCAGTCGGGCGGTATTATTTTTACCACAGTACAAAAATTTGCTTTAAGAAAAGATGAGACAGGTGTGGAAGAGAGTAGTCACCCTGTATTAAGTACTCGCCATAATATTGTGGTGGTCAGCGATGAAGCTCACCGTAGCCAATATGGTGATAAAGCCAAGCTCAATACCAAAACGGGTAAGTACACCTTTGGTTATTCAAAGCACATGCGTGATGCGTTACCCGCGGCTTCTTTTATTGGTTTTACCGGTACGCCGATTGATTCTGCCGATAAAGATACTCGCGCCGTGTTTGGTGACTACGTTTCTATTTATGATATTCAAGATGCGGTTGATGATGGCGCAACGGTTCCGATTTATTACGAATCGCGTTTGGCCAAGTTGGATATTAATCAGGCTGATATCGACGTTTTAAATGATGAAGTAGAAGACATCATTGAGGATGAAGAGGATCGAGATAAAGAAAATACCAAGTCTAAGTGGGCTGCGTTAGAGAAGTTGGTAGGTAGTGGCCCACGCATGGCGTTGGTGGGTAAAGATTTGGTTCAGCATTTTGAAAATCGAATCAGTACGATGCCAGGCAAGGGCATGGTTGTGTGCATGAGCCGTGAGATTTGTGTCGACATGTACGATGCGATTGTGGCGATTAAACCAGAATGGCACGACCCAGACCCGTCTAAAGGTGCGATTAAAATCGTGATGACAGGTTCGGCATCCGACAAAACTAAGTTGCAACCGCATATTCATAATAAAGAAACTAAAAAGCTGTTTGAAAAGCGCTTTAAAGACGTTAACGACCCGCTGCAATTAGTGATTGTGCGCGATATGTGGCTGACCGGTTTTGATGCGCCAAATTGCCATACCATGTACATCGATAAGCCGATGAAAGGCCATAACTTAATGCAGGCGATTGCCCGTGTTAACCGTGTTTTCAAAGACAAACCCGGCGGTTTGGTGGTTGATTACATTGGTATTGCCAACGAGTTAAAGGATGCATTAAAAACCTACACCAATTCTCAGGGTAAAGGTAAGCCAACCATTGATACGCGTGAAGCCTTTGCGGTTTTATTGGAAAACTTAGAAAAGCTGCATGGCATGATGCACGGTTGTGATTACAGTAGTTATGAAACCAATGCTTTACAGTTATTACCCCGAGTAATGAACCATATATTGTCGTTAGAAGGTGCCAGCGGTTTAGATGGAAAGACGGAGTTAAACGGCAAGAAGCGTTTTTTAGATATCATGGCGAGTATTCGAGCGTCGTTTACCTTGTGTGGCACCTTGGATGAAGCTCAGGCTTATTCTAAAGAGATCGCTTTTTTTGGTGCAGTTAAGAATGCAATTAGTAAATTTACAACGATTGATAAGCGCCGATCTGATGAAGATAAAAATACGGCTTTAAAGCAAATTATCGACAATGCGATTATTGCCGAAGGCGTTGATGATATTTTCAGCTTGGTGGGTTTAGAGAAACCCAATATTGGTCTTTTATCGCCTGAGTTTTTGGAAGATGTTGCCAATCTTGAAGAGAAGAATTTGGCGGTCGATTTGTTAGAAAAGCTGCTGCGCGATGAGGTGAAAGCAAGAATGAAAACCGATGTGGTGTCGGAAAAGAAATACTCCGACCGCATTATGGAAACATTGCGTAAATATCATAATCGCTCGATTGAAACCGCACAGGTTATCGAAGAGATGATTAAGATGGCTAAGGATATGGCTAATGATGCGGAGCTTGCTGAGAAGTCGGGTTTGAATCCAGATGAAATTGCGTTTTATCGCGCCTTGATTCAGAACGAGTCTGCGGTGAAAGAATTGGGTGATAGTAATTTAAGAGCGCTGGCAATTTTTGTCACAGAAAAGTTGAAAAAATCGACAACGGTTGATTGGCAAGTACGTGATAGTGTTAGGGCGAAATTAAGGAATTTGATTCGACGAGCGTTGAGGAAGTGGAATTATCCCCCTGATGGGTCGGATGAAGCGATTGATTTGTGTTTGCAGCAGGCGGAGGCGCTGAGCCAGAGTTGGTCGAGTTAGTTGGCGTGGTTTTGTCGGGCTAAAGCCCGACTTATATTGTGTCGTTTACCGATGAGATTTAGGCTGGCCTTTAGGCTAACTGTTGTTTTTGTCGCCCACTTCACTTCGTTAGGTTTTCTATTTAAGTATTTTTTATTCAAGTGGTGTTTTTATGACTGATAATGAAATTCGAAATCGAGTGTTAATCATATCCGGGGTGGCAATTTTGAGCGGTATTGTGAGTGGTTATTTTATTTTTTTTTAAGATTCGTTGCCCTGAAGCACAACCTACACAAGACGTTTGCAGTATCCTATAGTTGCCCTAAAGAACAACCTACACAAGAAAAACAGGGTTGAAATACGACCCTGTTTTTTAACCAGTATTGAAGCAATGATTCAGATCAGGTGAAATGGTTATGCATCGATGAAGCACGGTCTGCTTCTGGGTATAACGCTAGGTGAGGTAATTATGATTTGGTTTTTTGTTATAGTATTTTTCAAAATTATTATTATGCTGTGTGATAATAAATAATTTTTGGAGTTGAGTATTTATGGCGCATTCTAATTCAGGCCAAGAGGTTGAGGTTTGGGATTGGTCTATTCGTGTGTTTCATTGGTGTTTGCCCATTTTAATTTTTTTGATGTGGTTGACTAATGATCAAGGTGAGATGGAGCGCCATTTTTTAGTGGGGCAGGTGTTGTTGGGTTTGTTAACCTACCGTTTGATTTGGGGGGTGATCGGTACGCCGTATGCGCGTTTTAAGCATTTTTTGTATGGGCCTAAGGCATTTTTTGCTTACGCTAAAGGCTTTTTTTCTGGTGATAAGCCGCGTTATTTAAGCCATAACCCTATGGGTGGGGTGATGGTGTTTGTGTTGTTAGGGGCGGTGATTTTTCAGTTGGTGAGTGGGTTGTTTACCACGGATGATATTTTTACCGAGGGGCCGTTGTACGATACCGTGTCTCGTGATGTGTCGGGTTGGTTTTCTGTTTGGCATTCGCGTTCTTTTGATTTTTTATTGGTTTTAATTGCGTTGCACTTGCTGGCGATTACGGTTTATAAATTGCGTGGTGAGGGTTTAGTGAAGGCGATGTTTACCGGTAAAAAGAAGGCTTCGTTAAACGATAAAGATTTTATTTCCGTTGAGGTGTCTGGCAATTCTTTGGGTGGGTTTCCTTGGTGGCGGTTTGTGTTGGCGGTGGGGTTGTCGGTGGCGCTGGTGGTGTGGATTTTTTATTTTGTTTAAAAGAGTTTGTGAAAAAACCACCTGTTGAAATTGTTTTATTTTAGCAGGTGGTTTTTTTTTGTTTAAAAACTATTTTTACACATTATTTTTCACGATAATCTTCGTGGCAGCTTTTGCAGGTTTTGAACATGGCACCGGCGGTTTGTTTGGCGGCTTTAAGATCAAAGCTTGGATCGGCAGAGGCTGTGATGAGTTCGCCCAGTGCTTTGCCAAAGGCTTGGCCTTTACCTTTAAAGTCTTCCATGTTTTTCCAAGCGGCGTCTTTAAGGTTGGAGTCGTCTACACCACGTGTTTCTGGGAAGTAGGTTTCGCCTAGCATGGGGGCTACTTTACCGATGTTGTTGGCGCGTTTGTTAATTTCGGCTGCATCAAAAGGAATTTCACCTTTTACCATGCCACCAATTACGCCGGCTTGTGCTGAGAAAATTTGATATACAGCTTGGCGGTATTCTACGGCGTCTTCAGGGTTAAATACGTTTTCTGCTTGCACAGCGCTGGTGCTTGCTAATGTTATTGAGACGATGGCTAAGGCTTTTTTTAGCATTGTTAGAACCCTTATGGTTTACATTGAGTTGATAAATTACATTACAATAAAAAAATAGTTTAAGCAAAAGATTGTCTGTAAGGGTATAAACCACCTAATCTAATGTGCTTTTGTGTGCGTATTCTGTGTGATTTTTAATTTTGTTAAGCGGTTATGGTTACCTGTGCTATTGGAGTGGGTTATGGGATTTGGTGAGTTAAAACAATTAATGCGTAAAGCGGCAAAAGGTGCGGTCGAAGCTGAGGTTTTGGTTAATGAGGGTGGGATTTATTTGATTCAAATTGTTGCTTATGGTCGTTCTTATTTATTAACTAAGGGAAAAAGTAAGGGGGATTATAATCGCCCTTTGGTGTTTAAAAGCCTTATTGAATGTTACGACAAGTTGAAACTGGCGGGAGTCTGTCAGGCGTTTGTGGTGCAGTCGTTTGCCCACTGCGAAATTATTACTCAGCAAGAGAATTTTTTGGTTAAAGCCGACCGCCGTTTAGTGAGTTTTTAATTTAGCTTAATAGCTCTCGGTATTTTTTTAAGTGGCGGGTGACTTTGACTACATAGTTGCGTGTTTCTTTGTAGGGTAGGTGGTGCTTTAGCACTTGATAAACGCTTTCTGGTGGCATTTGGTTGATGGTGCGATAAGCACTTTGCATGGAGGCTCGGCCAATAAAAGCTTTAGCAACGTTGCCTGTGCCGGTGTTGTAGGCAGCAATGGCGCAATATAAGCGTGATTGAGGATTAATAATGCCTCTTAAATAGCGTGTTTGTAGCATGCTTAAATAGGCGCTACCGGTGTCTAGATTAAAGTGTGGATTGTAGAGTTCGTCGCTGGTGAGTAAGCGCGATTCGCCGGTCATGTATTTGCTGGCGTCTTTACCTGCGCTAGAAGGCACGATTTGCATTAAACCAAATGCAGGTATGTGGCTCCGTGCTAATGGGTTAAAGTGGCTTTCGGTATGGGTAATGGCCATAACCAAGGCGGTTTCTATGTTCCAGTTTTGCGCAGATTCTTTGGCACTGGCGAGGTATTTTTCGGCGCGTTTGAAGGGAAGGTTAACCGGTAATGGAATTTTAACGGCGGTTACTTCACCTTTGGGGGTGGTTTCTTCTTTAACAACTGCAGCTGTGGCTAACTTTTGTTCGGCTTCTTCTGAGCTGCCATACATCATTGGGATTTCGCTAAGCAGGGTGTTGTTTTGTAGGTGCTGCGAGTTGTTGCCTTTCATTAGTTTTTGATTAATGGGGTCGGCTATTACGGCTTCTCGTTCTGTTTTAGTTAATAACGTACTTATGTCATTTTTTAGTTTTTGAAAATAAACAGTGGCGCTGGTGTTTTTGTAGCTGATACGAATTTCGTTATTCACATAGTCGACTACGGTTTTCTTTTGCAGATCGTTGCTGTATTCAACCCATGCTTTTTGGTTGCTTATCTCCGGATTGTCCCATTCTTTTGATAGTTGTGCTTTGTAGTCGTTAAAGGCGTTTAGGTAGTCTTCTTTGTAGGATTCAAATTCGTCTTTTATTTGTTGTACGCCAGCTTGTTGGGCTTTAACGTAATCTTCGAAACTACTGGCAAGAGCTGTTTTTGAATGCAAAGTAAGGGGAGCTGCCATAGGAAGTAAAGCAAGTTTGGCGATGAGTTGTCGGCGATTCATAGGGCAGCTCTATTGTAGGTTGTGCATTGGCCCTGTCAGGTTATTAAGACAGGGCCATTTGTGTGGATATTGTATCCTGAATTTTTTGTTTGAGGGACAGTGCGCCAAATTTAATTTCACCAAACGAGAGGGTGGGGGCTAAAGCAAAGGGTTGCCAGCGTGGGCTAAGTTCTGACGATGGCATGATGTAAGAAAAACGGTTGTCTTTGGGGTGTTTGTCGGCAACGGTTTTTTCTAAAACCATGGATATGTATTGATCTAGGCGCAGTTCTGGTTGTAATCCATTGGGTATTACGGCCATGTTGTGCTGTTTAGCAAAATCGGCAAGGCCGTATATTGTTGAGTGTTCGGGGCTGTAATTATCTACCGAGATACCGTTTTGGCTGCATACTAATACACCATTTTCTGTGTTGATGACTAACGATTGGCTCCCTTGAGTAAAACCAGGGGTTTGTATCAGTGCCAAGCTGTCACCAAGCATGATGCTGCTGTGAAGTGGGATTATTTTATCGGGGTGTATGCCTTCTACTCCGTTTGGGCAATGCCAGTTTCTTTGCAGGGGTAATAGGTCTTTTACGGCTTCCCATTCTTGGTTCATAACCAGTAATTTGGCGTTGGGAAAATACGCGGGTTGTTCGAAGCTGCCTAGCCATTTACGTAAGTCTTGGGTATGCAGGTGGTCGTAACATATAAAATCAATGTCTTCTGGGTGTAATCCTATTTTGTTTAGGACTTGTTCAACGCTGTTATGTACGGGAGCAATAATGGGTTGGAGTAGATCTTTGAATTTGCCAAATACTTTGCGCATGCTCTGAAAATGCGGTGTTTGTACGTTGCCGCTTATGTCTGATGGTGAAAACAACATGGTTTTGAGGCCAGATGGGGTATTAAATTGCAGTACCATTAAGCGATTAGTAACGTATAAGTAGGGGTTAAAAAGCTGTGTGGTGTTGCCAAAAGCCGATCGAACTAGGTAGGGTACGGATATTAGGTCGAAGGTTTCCATGTATTCAACTTGTTGGTTGACCAACTTAAAGTCTTCAACAAAGTTTTTGGCTTGGAATTGCACTTGTTTTAACCGTTCTTGAGGCGATAAGCTCTCACGACTGTGGCTAAAATGGTTTATTGGGCGAATACCCAGGTTCTTAAGAACTTTTTCGTAGCTTAAATTCAAGTACATATCTGTTGTTTAGCTCTCATTTATTATTATTTTTTACGAGATGATACAAAAAATAACCTAACTAGTACTAAAGTTCAACTCTTGTGCGATTGTCTGACTAAGATGGGTTACACTGCTTTTAGTCTTTTAATGGTTTTAATTATGGTTTTAATTATGGTTTCTGAAGGAATTTTTTGTGGCGAATGCAAATAATTTAGTTGCATATCAGGGGGTTGAGGGGGCGTACTCTCATTTGTCTTGCAACACGGTTTTTCCTAATCATCCGACGATTGCTTGTGAAGATTTTCAGTCAGCTATTTTGATGGTTGAAGAAGATAAAGCCTGTCTCTTATACACATCTCCGAGCCCACGAGACAGGCAGAAATCTC
>OLHK01000416.1_pt1 | contig 12044 bp, 11 predicted proteins | sample 1609371 | NCBI WGS metagenome assembly OLHK01 (sample SAMN05416779, study PRJEB24817) | seawater metagenome | isolation source: Sea water | place: Canada:Atlantic | collected 2013-11
CGAGATTTCTGCCTGTCTCGTGGGCTCGGAGATGTGTATAAGAGACAGCAACAGGTAGTTGCTGTTTGACGTGCGGTCAAAGAACAGCTCGGTCGGGCACATGGTGGTGCGGCCCGCCTGGGATGGCAGCATGCGCTGGCCGTATTCTGAAAAGAAGAGGGCGTTGATCAGTTCCGTCTTGCCGCGGGAATACTCACCCACGAAAGCAATGGTGAGTTCGTCTTCGATCAGCAGCTCAAGGCCGTGACGAATGCGGTTGCTGACATCGTCTGAAAACAGGTTGTTGTCCTGCAGCCACAGACGGTAACGACCGATCTGCCTGATCAGTTCTTTTTTCCAGCCGTGGTAGGCCTCTACCTGCTGCGACAGGGTTCCTTGCTTGTTCATCGGACCATCCTTCTGCGCGACTTCCGGGCGACTGCGTTGGATCTTGGTTGGTTAAAGTTGTGCCAAAAATATAGCTAATGTTACCGCATTGGCGCGGCAAATCTGCGGCGGCGATCACGGGTCTGTATAGCAGGGCGACGTGTAGAAGGAAAAAAGTGCAGCTGATTCAGATAGATGAACCAGCTGCAGGTGAGAGTAGTTTATTGTCCTGATATGTAACGGAATGTGTTTTTGAGAGGTGGTCTACATTCCGACGATGGAGCCCATGCCGGCGGCTACCTTCATGTGGTCGATCACCACCGAAACCACATTGAGGATCAGGAACACGATAATCGGGGACAGATCCAGGCCGCCCATGGATGGCATCACATTGCGTACGGGGCGCATCACGGGTTCGGTGATCTGCGCAACCAGTTGGATAGCAGGGTGGCCGCTTTGTGGCGCAATCCAGCTGACGACCACGACTGCAATGACGGACCAGAAGTAGATCTTAACGATCAGATCAAGAACGTTAAGGATAGCCCAGCTGAGCAGGGTGAGCGGGTTGATCGCCGGTATGCTGCTGTTCAGGGCCACAAGAATGAGGAAAAAGGTGATCGCCTGGATGATGACCGCCAGCACCAGGGCTGCGCCGTCGATACCGCCCCAACCGGGAATAAAGCGGCGAAGCGGACGCAGCAGCGGGTTGGTGGCTTTCACAACAAACTGCGAGATCGGATTGTAGAAATCCGCCCTGGCCAGTTGCAGCAAAAAGCGCAGCAGCACGATCGTCAGGTAAAACGTCGAGGCTATAAGCAGAATGGTGATCAGAATGTCAGCCAGCATGAAGCCGTGTCTCCCGTTATCGGTTACTGTTTGTTGGCGAGTTCTTTGGCCATTTCCCCGGAGCGCTTGTAAGCGGCTGAGTAGGCCTTCTTGACCAGATCTCTCATGCCACCTTCTTCAAAGGTCTGGATGGCCTGTTCCGTGGTGCCACCGGGAGACATGACGTTGCGTTTGAGTTGGCCGGGATCGTGTTCACTGCGTCCTGCCATTTCGGCAGCGCCGGCCATGGTCTGGATTGCCAGCGCCCGTGCGGTTTCACCGGCAATGCCCGCATCTGTGGCCGCCTCTTCCAGTGCTTCCAGCATTAGGAAGAAATAGGCCGGACCACTGCCAGAAAGCGCAGTCACCGCGTGCAGGAGGGATTCGTCGTCCACCCAGAGGGCAGAACCAATGCTGTTGAACACCGACTCCACCATGGCCTTCTGTTTTTCCTTGACCTGATCGTTGGCGTAGAGGCCCGCAGCTCCTTTGCCGACCAACGACGGCGTGTTGGGCATCACGCGTACCAGGGGCAAGCCGCCGCCAAGCCACTCGTCCAGGGTGGAAGCTTCCAGCCCGGCGGCGATGGACACCATCAGCGGGCGGGTATTCTGTACCACCGGAGCGATATCGGAACAGACGCTTGCCATAACCTGTGGTTTTACCGCCAGAACCGCCATGTCCGCCTGCTCGGCGCAGTAACGGTTATCGGTAGTGACGCTGACACCAAACTGTTTGCGGATGGATTGAAGGTGGTTATCATCAGGGGCGCTGACCCAGATGTTGGCGGCCTTGAAGCCGCTGTCCAGCATGCCACCGATGATGGCGCTGGCCATGTTGCCGGCACCGATAAACGAAATCGTTGGTGATGTGCTCAAGGTTCACTCCACGTTTTGGATCAGTAGTGGTCAGTTGTCATTCTGCCGCTGATGATAACAGGATATGAGGCTGTCAGCCTCCGGTTACCGAGGCCCGAACAGGGCGGTACCGACTCTCACCCAGGTTGCACCCTCTTCAATGGCCATCTCAAGGTCACCGGACATGCCCATGGAGAGGGTGTCCAGCGGACCGCAACCAGGGGCTTCCTGCCGCATTTGTTTGAGGGCGTTGGCCAGCTTACGAAAGCTTGAGCGCAACTCCGCCTCGGGCTGGTCCGGGTCCGGAATCGCCATCAGCCCCCTGAGCGAGAGATTTGGCATCTCTTCGATGGCGTCTGCCATATCGATAAGATCCTCCAGGGCACAACCGGACTTGCTCTTCTCATTATTGATGTTCACCTGCAGGCAGATGTTCAATGGAGGAAGAGAAAGGGGGCGTTGATCGTTCAGGCGCTGGGCGATCTTGAGCCGGTCAACGCTGTGTACCCAGGCAAATGCCTCGGCAATCTGGCGGGTCTTGTTGGATTGGGTTGGGCCGATGAAGTGCCATTCGATAGCGTTCAGCCCCCGCAGCTCGTCCATCTTGTCCAGAGCTTCCTGAACGTAGTTTTCACCAAACGCTCTTTGGCCGGCGTTGTAAGCCATGCGAAGCTCGTCTGCCGGCCGCGTCTTGCTGACCGCCAGCAGGTGTACGGAGCCCCCGCCGCGGCCGGCCTTCAATGTTGCTTTTTGTATGCGTCGGGTTACGCTCCCGATGTTGTCTGCTATGCTGCTCATAGTGCGAATCCGCCGATTCCGGTCAGTCTGATACGCTGACACGTTACCCGCAGGTTGCTGAAATGCCAAGTGAAGTCGTTCAGTGCCAATGACCGGAGCCGGCGCATACCGGGATAAAAGAAAAAAGCCTTCCGAGGACCCCTATGGATATTACTGAACTGCTTGCCTTTTCGGCCAAACAGGGCGCATCAGACTTGCACCTGTCTGCCGGCCTTCCCCCGATGATCCGTGTTGATGGCGATGTCCGCCGCATCAACCTTCCGCCGATGGAACATAAAGAAGTCCATGGGCTGATCTACGACATCATGAACGACAAGCAGCGCAAGGACTACGAAGAGTTCCTGGAGACCGACTTCTCCTTTGAGGTGCCTGGCGTCGCACGCTTCCGTGTCAACGCGTTCAACCAGAACCGCGGCTCCGGCGCGGTCTTCCGGACCATCCCGTCAAAAGTGCTGACGATGGAAGACCTGGGCATGGGCCAGGTGTTCAAGGACATCGCTTCTGTACCCCGCGGCCTGGTTCTGGTGACTGGCCCAACGGGCTCCGGTAAGTCCACCACGCTGGCGGCGATGATCGACTACATTAACGACAGCCGTTACGAGCACATCCTCACCATTGAGGACCCCATCGAATTCGTGCACGAATCCAAGAAGTGCCTGCTGAACCAGCGGGAAGTGCACCGTGACACCCTGGGCTTCAACGAAGCCCTGCGCTCCGCACTGCGGGAAGACCCGGACATTATCCTGGTCGGCGAGCTGCGGGACCTGGAAACCATCCGTCTGGCGCTAACCGCCGCGGAAACCGGCCACCTGGTGTTTGGTACCCTGCACACGACCTCGGCTGCAAAAACCATCGACCGTGTGGTGGACGTGTTCCCGGCGGAAGAGAAATCCATGGTTCGTTCGATGTTGTCAGAGTCGTTACAGGCGGTTATCTCCCAGACCCTGATGAAGAAGATGGGCGGTGGCCGGATTGCGGCCCACGAAATCATGATTGGCACCTCGGCGATCCGTAACCTGATTCGAGAGGACAAGATTGCGCAAATGTATTCGGCAATCCAGACCGGTGGATCCCTGGGCATGACAACCCTGGACCAGTGCCTGGAGAAACTCTTGAAGAAAGGCCTGATTTCCCGCGAAGCCGCGAGAATGAAGGCAAAAATGCCGGATAATTTCTAAACTTTGTAGAAGGCTCGACAAACGTTCGGAGGGCGTCGGGCAGTGCCTGTTCCAGGGACGTCAAAAACATGGATGTTTTTGTCGAGCGTACATGGACGTGTTCACAGCGTGCCCTGGAACAGGCACTGCCCGACACCCAAATCACCGAAAGCCAGAAACACAGGTAAAAAGATCATGGAATTCGAAAAACTGCTCCGTTTGATGGTGGACAAAGGCGGCTCCGACCTTTTCATTACTGCCGGTGTGCCACCCTCCATGAAGGTCAACGGCAAGGTCCTGCCTGTCACCAAGAATGCATTGACGCCGGAGCAGACGAGGGAGTTCGTCTATGGCGCCATGAACGACAAGCAGCGGGCCGAATTCGAAGAAAGCCACGAGTGCAACTTTGCCATCAGTGCCCGTGGCATCGGCCGTTTCCGGGTCAGCGCCTTCTTCCAGCGTAATCTCTGCGGCATGGTGCTGCGGCGGATCGAGGTGAAAATTCCGCAGATTGACGATCTGGCATTGCCGGAGATTATCAAGGATCTGGCCATGACCAAGCGCGGCCTGATCATGTTCGTGGGGGCCACCGGTACTGGTAAGTCCACTTCGCTGGCGGCCATGCTCGGGCATCGTAACCGCAACAGCCGGGGCCACATCATCTCCATCGAGGACCCCATCGAATTCGTGCATCAGCACCAGGGGTGTATCGTGACTCAACGAGAGGTGGGCATTGATACCGAAAGCTTTGAAATCGCGCTGAAGAACACCCTGCGCCAAGCGCCGGACGTGATCCTGATCGGTGAGGTACGTACCCGCCAGACCATGGAATATTCGGTACAGTTTGCCGAAACCGGCCACCTGTGCCTGGCCACACTGCACGCCAACAACGCCAACCAGGCGTTGGACCGGATTATCCAGTTCTTCCCGCCGGAACAGCACAACCAGATCTGGATGGACCTGTCCCTGAACCTCAAGGCCATTGTCGCTCAACAGTTGATCCCAACGCCGGACGGGCAGGGACGCAAAGCCGTCATCGAAGTGTTGATCAACACACCATTGGTGGCAGACCTGATTCGAAAGGGCGAAGTGCACCGCCTCAAGGAACTGATGTCCAAGTCCAACGAGAGCGGTATGCGCACCTTTGACCAGGCGCTGTATGAACTTTATGCCGAAGGCTCCATCACCTATGAAGATGCCCTCGCGCACGCGGATTCAGCCAACGACCTGCGGCTGATGATCAAGCTGGGTGCCGATTCCCAGGGCGCTGACAAACTGGCTTCCAGCGTCGACAAGTTGTCAATCCAGGACGATTGATCGGGGATTAGACTAAAGTAGTAAATTATTAGGAGTCCGAATCAGTAGTCATGGCATTTGAGGCCATTGACCCGTGATGCGTATACTCCGCCCCGACGATCATCCAGGGGGATTTATGCGCAAAAACAAAGTATTGCCCGGCTCTGTTATTCGACTCGCGACGGCTTCGGCGTTGGTGGCACCCGCCGCAGCGCTGGCCGGCGGTTTTTCACTCAATGAGCAAAGTGCCAGTGCCATGGGCGTTGCCAACGCCGGCACCGCAGCCAACCCGGAAAATGCCACCACGGTTTTCTTCAATCCGGCCGGCATGAGCCAGCTTTCCGGCACTAATATGTCGTTTGGCGCCGCTGTTCTGGATATTGATGCCGAACTCAAGGAAGGCACTGGTAGTGCCGTCCGCGACGACGGCCGTGCCGTCGCCGGTGGGAACGGTGGTGATATCGCCGATCCGGCCGTCCTTCCAAATTTCTACATGACCCACGAAATCAACGACTGGTTGGACGTGGGCTTCGGCCTGCACGCCCCCTATGGCCTGGCGGCGGATTACGACGATGACTTCAAGGGACGCTTTTTCGCGGATGAGACCGAGCTGACCGCCATCGCATTCAGCCCGTCCATTTCCGTTAATGACGGTAACGGATTTTCTATGGGTGCTGGCGTCAATGTGATCTACGCCGAAGGCCGGCTGACCAAATTCCAGGACTACAGTGGCACAGAAGCCCGCTTCGGGTTGCCCCCGGGAACCTTGGAAGACGGTTATGCGGACATCGAAGGCGATGACGTGGCGCTCACGTTTGCGTTTGGCATGCTTTGGGAAATGTCGGAGCGGACACAGTTTGGTATCTCCGCCCAGACCGGAACAGAATTGGAACTGGATGGCGAGGCGGAAGTTCGCAACTATCCGCAGGGTAGTCTCAGTGGTGGTGGCCTGGTGTTCAACCAGTCCACGGTTACTGAAAAGGTTACTGTCCCGCTGGATATTCCCGAGAGCATCACCTTCGGTGCCCGCCACCAATTGACCGATACCGTAACCCTGCTGGCAGGTGCGACCTGGGCCAAGTGGAGCCGGTTTGAGGCATTGAATGTGGTCAGCCGTGAGGACAATGGCTCAATTTCCTCCCAGACAGGGCCGAGTTTGGGCGATGAACGCCTGGTGACGCACGTTTCGGAAAACTGGAAAGACACCTGGCAGGCCAATGTCGGCGCCATCTGGCAGGCGACCCCGGAGTGGGCATTCAAGGCTGGCTATGCCTGGGATGAGTCGCCGGTGAACGACGATTTCCGTACGGCTCGAATCCCGTCTGGGGACCGCGAATGGGTCACGCTGGGCGCACAATACGCCGATGCCCGCTCAGGCTGGACGGTGGACGTGGCGGCCGGGGTGCTGCTGTTCGATGACGAAGAAGTGGACGAACAGAACTACGACGTCAACGACGAGCCCATGCCCGGTGCCGCACGCTATCGCGGTACCTATGAGCTGGACGCCTGGAGTGCAGGTGTACAGGTCAGCAAGCAGTTTTAAGGGGTACGTTGAGGGGCGCGCGGCGCCCCTCAACCGATGACCTGCCCACGATAGATAACCTTCTTCTTTCTTGTCCTTTCTGCTTCCATTTCGGAAGTACTGCTGCTGCCTCTTGAAGTTTCCTCGGCAATTTCCTGTCCCCGATACAGTCGTTTTTCGTTATCGGTATCGTCATGAAGAACCAGGTTGGGGATCTGCGGCTTGAGTGTTTCCCAAGTGCGGATGAGATGGGCTGAGCGGGTTTTGCTGGCATAGTCCGCTAAATGCTGTTCCAGGTGCTCTTCCGTGAGATGCAGCTTTACCCCAAACTCAGACTGGATTAAACGGCGACACTGGTGAACCAGTTTCAGTAAACCAGGGTTCATAAGCCAACTGCGCTCGGAAGCCAGAAAAGTCATGGTGAGTGCCTCGGGTAGAAAAGTGTCACAACATGGCCCCGGTATTCACTCATGCGAATGCGGGGCCGACCCTCACAAGGCTTGCGAATTTCGTGCCGTTTTCGGCTGTCGAGCCCAGCGCCGTCGTTGCTGGGAGCATACTGGTGAGACTGCAAAAAGAATGGTGTGTTTTGGGGCGAATAAAGGTGGTTTCGCCCCAAAACGGAACCCGGGCCGGCAGATTCAGTGGGCTTCGTCCCAGTTATTACCGACGCCAGCTTCAACCAGCAAGGGCACATCCAGCGATGCCGCAGCAGACATCCGCTTCTCTAAACCTTCGCGAATCGTGTCCACGGCGGATTCACGCACTTCCAGAATCAGTTCGTCGTGAACCTGCAGGATCATTCGGGCATCGTCCTGGTGATGTTCCTGTAGCCAGTCCTCAACGCTGACCATGGCCCGCTTGATAATGTCCGCGGCAGTCCCCTGCATGGGGGCATTGATGGCCGTACGCTCGGCGGCTTGTTGCAGCTGCTTGTTGCGGGCGTTGATTTCCGGCAGGTACAGGCGACGGCCGTAGAGCGTTTCCACGTATCCGTCGTCGTGGGCCTGTTTGCGAATACTGTCCATGTATTTCAGCACGCCGGGATAGCGCTCGAAATAGCGGTCAATATACTCCTGTGCTTGGTTGCGGCCCACATCCAACTGGCGGCCAAGGCCAAAGGCGGACATGCCATAAATGAGTCCGAAGTTGATGGCCTTGGCGCTGCGGCGCTGGTCGCCGGAGACGTCGTCGACGGCCACGCCAAAGACTTCGGCAGCCGTCGCCCGGTGAATGTCCTCGCCCTTTTCGAACGCCTTGAGCAGTCCCTTGTCGCCCGACAGGTGCGCCATGATGCGCAGTTCAATCTGGGAGTAGTCCGCCGCCACCAGTTTGTAGCCCTCCGGGGCCACGAAAGCCTGACGAATGCGCCGGCCCTGTTCGCTGCGGATGGGAATGTTCTGCAGGTTCGGCTCAGAGGACGACAGTCGGCCGGTGGCCGTCACCGCCTGGTGATAGGAGGTATGAATCCGGCCGGTGCGATGGTGGATCAATTCCGGCAGGGTATCTGTGTAGGTGGATTTGAGCTTGCTCAGGCTGCGGTGTTCCAGGATCAGCCGGGGCAGGGTGTGTTCATGGGCCAGTTCCTGCAGTACCGGTTCCGCCGTGGACGGGGCGCCTTTCGGAGTTTTCTTCACCACCGGCAGCCCCATCTTGTCGTAGAAAATGGCCTGTAGTTGCTTGGGAGAGCCCAGATTGAAGCTTTCGCCGGCTTCCTCGTGGGCCTCCTTCTCGAGCTCTGCCATACGCTCTGCCAGTTCCTGGCTGTGTTTGCGTAGCGTGCTGGCGCTGATCATCGCGCCTCGTTGCTCCATACGGGACAGTACGGGCACCAGTGGCAGATCAATCTTTTCGTACACTTCCTGCAGCCGGCCGGTTTTCTCCAGTTGCGGGCGCAACGCCTGGTGCAGTCGCAGGGTGATATCGGCGTCTTCTGCCGCGTAGGGGCCAGCCTGCTCCAGATCAATCTGGTTGAAGGTCAGTTGCTTGGCGCCTTTGCCGGCGATAGATTCGAAAGTGATGGTCTGCTCGCCCAGGTATTGCCTGGCCAGCGAGTCCATGTCGTGACGAGACCCTACGGAATTGAGTACGTAGGACTCCAGCATGGTGTCTTCCGCAATGCCTTCCAGGTGGATGCCGTGGTTGGCCAGCACGTTCTTGTCGTATTTGAGGTTCTGGCCGAGCTTGGCTTTCTTCGGATCTTCCAGCAGCGGTTTCAACTGACTCAAAACGGTGTCCCGGTCCAGTTGTTCCGGAGCGCCCATGTAATCGTGGCCGAACGGCACGTAGGCAGCCTCGCCGGGCTCAATGGCAAAGGACACGCCAACGACATCGGCGTCCATATAACGCAGGCTGGTGGTCTCGGTATCAAAGGCGAACAGCGGTGCCTTGTTGAGGCGATCAATCCAGGTATCCAGCTCTGCCTGATCGGTCACTATTGTGTATGTTTTCTCTTTGCTGGCCGGATTGGCGCTGTTGTCGACGGCATCGTCCGCGCTTTTTTCATCGGCTGAGTCGCCGTTTTCGAGCTCGGCAATCCAGGATCGAAGCTCATATTCCCGGAACAGTTCCAGCAACTGACCGTCGTCCTGGGTCCTCAGCTTGAGGTCTTCCAGCCCGAACTCAAGATCCACGTCGGTTTTGATGGTGGCCAGTTGGCGACTGAGCGGCAGGGTTTCGGTGGCTTCCCGAAGGTATTCGCCAATTTTGCCTTTGACCTCGTCCGCATGCTCAATGATGTCATCCAGATTGTTCCAGGTCTGCAACCATTTAACGGCGGTCTTCGGGCCGCATTTGTTGACCCCGGGGATGTTGTCCACCTTGTCGCCCACCAGCGCCAGGTAGTCGACGATCTGATCCGGGCCAATGCCGAATTTCTCGACCACGCCGTCGCAGTCCATGCGGGTGTCCGTCATGGTGTTGATCAGGGTCACATGGTCGCTCACCAGTTGCGCCATATCCTTGTCGCCGGTCGATACCACAACATCAATGCCTTTGCTGGTGGCTTCGTGGGCAAGCGTCCCGATGACATCGTCGGCCTCCACGCCACTGACAATCAACAGAGGCAACCCCATAGCCCGAACCATGTCGTGGATTGGCTGGATCTGCATGGCCAGGTCGTCCGGCATGGGCGGGCGGGTGGCCTTGTAGTCCTCGTAAAGATCATTGCGGAAGGTCTTGCCCTTGGCGTCAAACACCACCACCATTTTCGAGCCCGGGAAATCCTGTTCCAGCTTCCGGATCATACTGATAACACCCTTTATGGCGCCCGTGGGGTGGCCCTTGCTGGTCATCAGTGGCGGCAGGGCATGATAGGCGCGGAAGAGGTAGGACGAACCATCTACAAGAACCACCGGCGGAGTCTGCTGCTGTGTCATATCAAAACGGATCCGGATTCTGATTGAAGCGTTGATAGGCTTGTGCAACTCTGACATTAACGGTGTGCATTTTTCCGTACGTCAGAGTGATTTTGCACGTCTTTAAACAGAACCGAAGAGTACCATGAAAATGAAACGTATCGCTTGCTCGGGTCTTGTGTTGGGTGTGCTCTGGGGGCCTTTGGTGGCCCAGGAGGATATCGATGTTGTCCAGACACCCAGGGAGCCCCTGGTGGTGTCTGATTACCAGCCACCCGCCGACGGGACACAGATTGTGATTCGCCCGGGTGAGAACGAGGTGTTCTACGAATACCGTGTGAATGGCCAATTGGTGGAGATCAAGGTAGTGCCGGAAGTTGGTCCCGAATACTACCTGGTGCCAGCGGATGGTGGCGGCTGGATTCGTGAGAGCGAGACCGACATGCTGGTGCCCAGTTGGGTCATCTTCAGGTGGTAATCGCCTAGATCAGGTCGACAGTGATTGGATCGGAACGTTGACTTTCCAGTCCACTGTCGTCGAGGGCGGTAATCCTGAATTCGTAAGCCCCCGGTGGAAAATCCTCAAGCCGGTAGCGGGTGTTGCCATCACCGGAGAGTGATATGACCTCGTAACTGTCCGCGTGTCGCAGGCGATAATAGATGCGGTAGCCGCTGATGTCGCTGGCATAGAGGCGTGAGCCGTCTTCCCGGGTAAGCGGAGCGTCCCAGTACAGTGTGGGGGCGGTGATCGACTCCGAGTCGGTCGGATTCACCGCGCTGGGGTTTTCACTCTGCGCCGTTTCAGGCTGCCCAAGCGTGCCCCGAATTGATGAAATGGCGCCCCCCAGCCTTTGTTCCGATGCTTCGTTGGCTTGGCTTGAAGCGGCCCTTGACGCCCCGGAGTCTTCCTGGCATCCGGCCATGATGGCCAGCGCCAACCCGGCTACGACGATTTTCCACTGCTGCCGGAGGTCCGCAGCGTTCTGGCAGAGTTTTTTACCTGGCATTGTAGTGTTCGCAATCCGTTTATCAGCGTGTTGTTAGTGCTGTTATTCCAATATTGGGGTGCGTCAGAAGCGAGACCTGAATAAAGCGGGGAGACGGGCTTTCTCAATTCAACGCGCAGAGTATGCCGAACCTGACAAAATCATCAAGTGAACAATCCGTAAATTCCGAGACGATTCTGTGCCCCTTTGATAGATGACGAATAGGGGATGGTTTTAGTATGAACATTCTAATTTTTGACCGTACCCTTCGACATGTGATCAGAAGTCGGCATCGGTTTGCCGGCGATAACGATGCAGATTTTCAAACCACGCATCCACAATCTTAGGAGAGTCATCATGGGTAAACTCAAGACCTATCAGGAACAGCTTCAGGACATCGTAGCGAAGGGTATCAACGCAGCTGAAGAGCAGCAGAAGAAACTGGCTTCCAAGCCGTTCGAGTACGCTGAAAAGCTGGAAACCGAAGCCCGTGAATACAGCGTTAAGACCTTGCGCACTCGTTATTATGGCTACAGTGAGAACCTGTTCGAGCAACTGCGCAGCCTGAACACCCGTTTCGGCAGCTTTGCGGCCGACCTGGTTGCCAAGCTCGAGAAAGAAGCGGCTGAAGGCGCAGATACCGTTGCCGACGCAGCGGACGAAGTGACCAGCGTTGCCCAGTCAACCAAGGCTACTGCCCAGGCCAAGAAGCCGGCTGCACGCAAAACCACAGCCCGCAAAAGCACCAGCACTGCCAAGAAGAGCCCCGCTACTGCCTGAACGGCAACCGGAGTTCTTTGAAGCATAAAAAAAGGTCACCGTGAGGCAAGCCGTTCACTTAAAGTGGATCTGGGTTGGCCGGACCGGGTAGCAAGAGGGTC
>OLHK01000420.1_pt1 | contig 11987 bp, 10 predicted proteins | sample 1609371 | NCBI WGS metagenome assembly OLHK01 (sample SAMN05416779, study PRJEB24817) | seawater metagenome | isolation source: Sea water | place: Canada:Atlantic | collected 2013-11
CTGCCTGTCTCGTGGGCTCGGAGATGTGTATAAGAGACAGCTTTTTAATTAATTCTTCTTTATCTGTATCAACAAACAATTCGTTGATGCTTTCTAGATGCTTGTCAATTTGATGATTTGTTTCGGTTGTATGAATTTTATTAGCTAAAGACATTAATTGCACTTCAACAATATCACCAGATGAAGGAATCTCTTTTTTGTCAAACTGCTTTTTAATGATGCGCTCTATACTCTTTATTTTTCGCAATTCACTTTTAGAGACAATAACCATAGAAACACCTGTTTTACCAGCACGACCTGTACGACCAGAACGGTGTGTGTACGTTTCAATCTCATCAGGAAGTTGGTAATTGATAACGTGTGTAATATCATCTACATCAATACCACGAGCCGCAACATCTGTTGCTACCAACATCTGTATTTGTTTGTTTCTGAAAGATTTCATAACCAAATCTCGTTGATTTTGGCTTAAATCTCCATGTAGAGCTCCTGCGCTATATCCATCTTCAACCAATTTCTCGGCTACTTTTTGGGTATCGCGCTTAGTTCTACAGAAAATAACAGAAAAGATATCTGGATTGGCATCTGCTAAACGCTTTAATGCTAAATAACGGTCTCTTGCGTTTACTAAATAATACTCGTGCGAAACGGTATCTGTACTTTCGTTTTTGTTACCTACTGTAATTTCAATAGGGTTGTGCATAAACTTTTTAGCAATATTGGAAACTTCTTTTGGCATTGTGGCCGAGAATAACCATGTGCTTTTATCCTGTGGTGTATGCGATAGAATATCAGTGATATCTTCGTAGAAACCCATATTCAACATCTCATCTGCTTCATCTAAAACAGCGTATTCAATTTTAGAAATGTCAACCATCTTACGACTAATCATATCTTTCATACGACCAGGAGTAGCTACAATAATCTGTGCGCCACGTTTTACTTGACGTGCTTGATCTGTAATACTTGCACCACCATAAATGGCAGTAACATTTAGACCTTTGCAGTATTTACCGTAAAGTTTAAGTTCGTTTGTAATTTGAAGACAAAGCTCACGCGTAGGTGAGAGGATAAGTCCTTGTGTGGTTTTGCTATCTACATCAATTTTTTGCAACATAGGAAAGCCAAATGCTGCTGTTTTACCAGTACCTGTTTGTGCTAAAGCGACCAAATCACGCTCTTCTTCTAATAAAATAGGGATTGCTTTGGCTTGTACGTCACTTGGATTTTCAAAACCTAAATCGGTAATTGCATGCAATAGGTCTTCATTGAGACCCAATTCTTGGAATGTGCTCATTCTTTTAAGTAAGTATTCGATTATGTTATGTGGTGCTACATAAGAAGGGAATCGACATACTTAAACCTAAACTTCTTGTAACACATCCTCACGCTGAGGAATCTATAAATTCAGTCTTCTGAATTTGAAGCGGCAAAGGTACGTTAATTAATTGGATTGGCAATTTTTGGTTGTGATTATTAATTTGTATGTATTTTCTTTAGAGCGAATTGCTGTATGTTAGGGTGATTATTTGAATTTTACTCCGGATTATTTGTGGATTTCCTTGGTATTGTTTTGTATTTGTATTGGTTTTTACCTTAGTTTTAGTCGGCATATAGTCGGCATATAGTTGGTATATATATGGGATAGGTATGCATGGGCTATGGGTGTTTTTAGCTTGATATTGCTGGGTTTGTGTGTTTATTGACCGTGATCGGGTAAGGTTTTGGGATGGTTTTTGGTTATGCACAGGTTTTGGGACAGTGTTATTATGGTTGGGTTTATCGGTTTTGTATATAAGTGGTAACTGATTTTAGCACGTAAACCTTTTGTTTATTAACCGCTTTTAAGTTTATAAAAAATCCATAGACAAAGCTCAACTTCACTATGGCATTTCTATATTACTTTGTAAATATTTACTCTTCAATTAATATATTGTTATTCACTTACTATCATTGGTTTGTATTTATTAAAATTGGCAACAATTGCCCAAATGTTAATGGCAAATAATACTAATGTTATTCCAATACCTGAAATGTCGAGTACCAAATGATGAACAAATATTCCTACCATAACAGGAAGAATTACTAGTGCTCCCAATGCTCTTGTTTTTGGGATTACTATTAAAAAGCCTCCGATGATTTCGACAATTGCCACAAGTGGTAAAATCCATTTTATTGTTATAAAGCTACCCATAATTTGCGTCATTTCTTCAGACAATTCTGGCATAGGCATATAGTTGAAGAATTTGTTTAAACCTGCATTGACCATCATTAATGCGAATAGGATACATAGACCGGTAAGTATTTTATTTTTCATTTATAGATAGTTTTTATTACTAATGACACAAAGTTAGTTATTTTTGATTACCAATAGTAATCAGTTTCCTTTTGGTAACCAGTTACTTTTAGGTAATCAATAAACTAATGTTGATGATGAAAAAAGAACACAAAGCGTGTATGTCTGCTTTATTGCCTGTAAGGGATACGTTGGATGTAATAGGTGGGAAGTGGAAAATTTTAATCTTAATTTCAATTTGGGAAGGCAATAAGCACTTTAGGGAAATAGAACGAAGTATCCCTAAATTAAGCACCAAAGTTTTGTCGAAAGAATTGAAAGATATGCAAGCAAACCAGTTGATTACAAGAACTGTTTTGAATGGTTTTCCTGTTAGAACTGAATATAAACCGACAGCGCATTCTAAAACACTAAAAAAAGTTATTTTGGAATTGCAGGATTGGGGTATTAAACATAGAAAGCAAATCTTTGGGGATACCTCTGAAACTGATCATTCAATTAGGGTGTAGCGTTAGGGAGGTGTTGATAACGAATAGGTTAGTGGTGGAATTTCTTATGGACCATTAACGCTAAGTTTTCTATATTGAACACCTTGTACGATTAGATTATGCTTTTAAATAGCAGATTAAAAGCCTGATAAATTTTAGGAAAATGCGTTTTGGATTCCACTTTTAGTAATCACTGGTTATACTACCATAAGCTTTGGCTTACAATAATATATTTTATATATGAGATTCCTGTTTTTCCAGGAATTCTATTAATTGCTTAACTGCCTTACCACGATGCCCGATTTTGTTTTTTTCTTCCAAAGGGATTTCAGCAAATGTTTTTTCGTAACCTTCAGCTTTAAAGATTGGGTCGTAACCAAAACCTTCTTCTCCTTGTTTTTCTTTGGTTATTTCACCTTTGCAAATTCCTGTAAATGTGTGTAAGTTACCATTGAGATGTAGCGCTATAACTGTTTTGAACTGTGCTGTTCTGTTATTTTTGTGTTGTAATTCAGAAAGTAATTTATGCATGTTGTCCTCAGAATTCCTTTGCGGACCAGCGTAACGTGCGGAATACACACCAGGTTCTCCGTCCAATGCTTCAACTTCCAAGCCTGTATCGTCTGCAAAACAGTTGTGATTGTAATTGGTTTTAATGTACTGGGCTTTTTGTATGGCATTGCCTTTGATGGTTGGTTGGGTTTCTGGGATGTCTTCGGAACAACCAATATCTGCCAAACTTAAAAGTTGAATGTGTTTGGGAAGCATGCTCTGTACTTCCTTTAATTTATTTTGGTTATTTGTGGCGAAAACGATTTGCATAAGACTAATTTAGGCTTTCAAATATAAACTATTGATACATAAAAAAACCTCCTAATTTGGGAGGTTTTTAATTACTAACTATTGAATTTAGAGGATTTAATAATCCGTTTAAGCTTTACCTTTAAGTCTTCACCAGTATCGTAAACCATTTGGGCATCACTAGGGAAACTAATTTGTTGTTGTCTCAAAAGGTTTATGTCATTTCTATTTAAAGCGCGTTGGTCACCTCGAAAACGTGCGAAGACATTTTCGAAAACAAAGCCGCTATCAATAGTAAAGGCATCCACAACCTGGTTTTGATTTAAATCTTTGTAAACTACATCTGCAACGACTTGTGCAGATTTTGTTTGAATGATTTCAAAGAGCCTAGCTTTTACGTTTACGATCTTATCAACTTTGATATCGTTGCCCAAACTGTCTTTCATTACATTGTTATTACTATCTAATTGGTATTCCCAACCATCTACAATATTTCGTTCTCTTAAGAGTTGACGTTCGTTAATGCGCTCTGGTGAAATATTGATTTGCTTTAGTTGCAATTCCATGGTGAAGTCATAGTCAACCGTCACGTCTATTTCAGAATCATAGGTTGTCCAAAATTGGTTGAGTCCGTATGTATTGAAATCTAACAGCTCATTTTCCAATTGTTGCGGAATTACCTGCTGTGTTTCATTCTTTATGGCAACCGAAATGTAGTCCATTCCTTTATGGTGTGCTTCATCAAGCAAAGTTCTGGTATCTTCAAAATTTGGATTAATACGTTCAATATAGCTGAAAAGCTCATAGGCTTTTCTGGCATTGTACTTGTCTTCTGAATCTAAAAGTGTAATTCCCTGATCGATTAAATAATCTGAAGTCTTATACCTGTAATCTACAATTTCAGCGTTATAATCATTAAACTGAAGTGTCAATAATTTGCCACCTATCCTCAATGGCATTACGCGTTTAATGGCGTTCTGTCTTTCTTCCAAATCCATATAACTTTCATAAATGGTTTTGAAATGTTCTGGATTTCCGTCTTTTTTTAAACGTGCAATTTGGTTTAAATCTTCCGTTAAGACTTTGGTGTAAGCCTCTTTTAGCATTACTACGTAATCTTGTTTACGCTTTTTGTCCTTGTTGTTTTCCAATTTTTGTAAAGCTTCGGAAATGGCCTCGTCGTAGTTTCCATGACTGATGGCTTGTTCAATTTGTTTCTTTGCACTACAAGATACTAGTACAGAAACCAATGCTGATAAAAGTAAAAATCGTTTCATAATCTTGTATTTTAAGTTAGACTTATGAAGTGAAATCCAAATAGTGTGCCAAAAAAGCTGTGTATGGGTGAATGGGTTTGTATGTTTAAGGGCTTATTTGTTTTATTGAATGAAAATAAAAAAGCTCAAAGTTGAACATTGTTCTGTCCTACTTTGAGCTTAAAGCTTTTAATTTATATCTGTTTATTTTTTCTTCTTCTTTGGATTAAAAACAGGCAATAACTTTGTTTTTACAGAACCGAAACCAATACGGGTGCCATCTTTTTCGCAATACCCTCTCATGATAACCGTATCGTTATCATTGATAAACTTCCGTTCAGAGCCATCTTTCATTTTTAAGGGTTTAGAGCCTTTCCAAGATAACTCTAACATAGATCCATAAGAATCTTCAGTTGGGCCAGAAATTGTACCACTTCCCATCATATCACCAGAGTTTACTGGGCAACCATTAACAGTATGGTGTGCCAATTGCTGAGCCATATTCCAGTACATATATTTAAAATTGGATTTACAAACGATGGTTTCTTTAGCACCTTTTGGCTGAATACCCACTTCTAAATTAATATCGAAACTCTTTTTGCCTTTGGTTTGAAGATACTCTAGAGGTTTAGGATCTTGTTTTGGGCTTTCAACTCTAAAAGGTTCAAGAGCATCCAAGGTTACAATCCATGGTGACATTGACGAGGCAAAACTTTTCCCCAGAAATGGGCCTAATGGTACGTATTCCCACTTTTGGATATCGCGTGCAGACCAGTCATTGAATAATACCAATCCAAAGATGTATTCTTCAGCTTCAGTTATAGGAATTGGTTCTCCTAGGTCATTAGCATCTGTGGTAATGAAGGCCATTTCCAATTCAAAATCCACTAATTTTGAAGGACCAAACACAGGGTTTTTAGCATCTGCTGGTAATGTTTGCCCTTGTGGTCTGTGTACAGGAATGCCTGATGGAATAATTGAAGAACTACGACCATGATAACCCACTGGCATATGTACCCAGTTTGGCATCAAAGCGTTTTCAGGATCTCTAAACATGGTGCCAACGTTGGTTGCGTGTTCTTTACTGGCGTAGAAATCGGTGTAATCACCAACCTGGATTGGTAATTGCATTTCAATTTCATCCAATCTAAAGAGAATGGTTTCTTTATGCGGAATGTTATTTTTAAGCGTATCGTTTTCAGCATCAAATATTTCAGCAATTCGGTTTCTTACCAGACGCCACGTTTTTCTGCCGTCAGCAATAAAATCATTCAAGGTATCTTGTAGAAAGATATCGTCTGTTAATGGAATCCCTTCAAAATAGCCAAGTTGGTGTAAAGCACCTAAGTCAATGGCTGTATCGCCTATTCGGGTTCCGATGGTAATAATATCGTCTCTTGTTAAAAAGACACCAAAAGGAATGTTCTGAATAGGGAAGTCTGAAGTTTTACCCACGTGTAACCACGATGTTCTGTCTGGATTATTAGCTGATAATGGCATATATAATTGTTGATTAAATGTTCATTGTTTTCTTCTCAAACCTACATAAGATTTTTTATTTAAACTAATGTAATGCTTATTTTTGTACGGATTTAACAAAGACTTTATATATGCAACGCGACGAACAAATTTTTGAACTTATACAAGCCGAAAGAGAACGCCAAACCGATGGAATAGAACTTATAGCCTCAGAGAATTTTGTGAGCGACCAAGTTATGGAAGCAGCAGGCTCTGTGCTTACCAATAAATATGCTGAAGGTTATCCTGGCAAGCGTTATTATGGTGGCTGCGAAGTTGTTGACGAAGTTGAGCAAATAGCCATAGACAGGGCAAAAACCCTTTTTGGTGCAGCTTATGCTAACGTGCAACCTCATTCTGGTAGCCAGGCAAACACTGCAGTCTATCACGCTTGTTTAAAACCAGGTGATACTATTTTAGGTTTTGATTTGTCTCATGGTGGACACCTTACGCATGGTTCTCCTGTAAATTTTTCGGGTAAATTATATCGTCCAACATTTTATGGAGTACACAAAGATACTGGCCGTATAGATTATGATATGTTGAATGATGTAGCACAACAAGAGAAGCCAAAATTGATTATTGCAGGTGCTTCTGCTTATTCCCGTGAAATGGATTTCGCCAAATTTAGAGAGGTTGCAGATAGTGTTGGTGCTGTTTTGTTGGCAGATATATCGCATCCTGCAGGATTAATAGCAAAAGGCATTTTGAACGACCCAATGCCACATTGCCATATTGTAACAACTACCACACATAAAACTTTAAGAGGTCCAAGAGGTGGCATGATAATGATGGGTGAAAATATTGACAATCCATTTGGTATAAAATTAAAAAATGGAAACCTACGTAAAATGTCTGGTTTGTTGGATTCTGGTGTGTTTCCTGGAAATCAAGGAGGACCATTAGAACACATTATTGCGGCTAAAGCCATTGCTTTTGGTGAAGCCTTAACCGATGAGTTTATGCATTATATGTTACAGGTAAAACATAATGCAGATGCTATGGCTAAAGCCTTTGTTGCTAAAGATTACAATTTGATTTCTGGAGGAACAGACAATCATATGATGTTGATTGACCTTAGGAGTAAAAACATAACAGGTAAAGATGCTGAAAACGCTTTGGTGAAAGCAGACATAACGGTGAATAAAAATATGGTACCTTTTGATACGGAATCTCCTTTTGTTACTTCTGGAATTAGAGTGGGTACACCAGCAATTACTACGCGTGGTTTAAAAGAAAGTGACATGGAGAATGTTGTGGATTTAATTGATGAAGTTATCAATAATCACGATAATGAAACCGTTTTAAAAGGTATAGCAGAAAAAGTGAATGCTTTAATGGGAGGGAGACCTTTGTTTGTAGCTTAAAATATACTCAAAAAGAGTTGATTGTTAAATATCCTAAATCAATCAACTCTTTTTTATTATTTAGTTTTTTTAGATACCCATTTTTTAAAAAGGCTATTTCATCGGATAATGCTGTAACGTTTTCATAGTCATGATCTGTAATAATGAAACCTTTTTTTGTCTTGTTCGCTTTGATATAAGAAACCACATAATTCTTAATAATGGGGCTTAAACCATTGAAAGGCTCATCGAGTAAAATAAACTTTGCTTCCGAATGAATTATTAAAAGGATTTCTATAATCCGTTTTTCGCCAGTTGATAAGTGTTGGTTTTTCTTTTTTAATAATGGCTTTACATATTCATTGTTGAGTACTGTTTTCTTTTCTTTAGTATTGAGAAATATGTTTATTAAAGTTTGAATATAAATACCATTTGGCAGAAAATTATCTTGTGGCAAATAATTGATGATGTTTCTCCCATCAGAGACACTTTTAATTATTTTACCATCAACTCTAATAAATTTATATTCAGCATTTTCAACTCCAAAAATTATTTTGAGCAGTGTAGATTTTCCACTTCCATTACGCCCAATTAATCCTTTGATTTCACCAATTTTACAATTTAAGTAAACATCACTTAATATTACTTTATTGTTATAGGCTTTAGAAACACTATCTACATGAAGTTGACTCATAGCGTTAAACAAATTAATAGGTTAATGAGTCCAATGATAATCGTTGAAGCCCAAAGGGTGCTTTTATTGATTCCTAAATTGTAATAAAAGAAATATTGGTTTTTATTCTTTACATCGTAAAAAAAGAAGTGAAAAAATGGAGTGACAACCAAAAAACTTATTCCAAAAACACTAAGTTTTGAACCAAATAATATACTAAACGCCATTGAGATAAAAGCAGCTACTAATATAATTTTCCTCTGAAATAAAAAAATGACTTTTAGAAATCTCAAACAATTAATATTTGGTACCAATTTTTTAGTCTTCCTCAAAAATTGTGCTTTCATAAGCACCAGTATCAGGTGGTGAAGTTCTAGCTTCTCCTAATATATCATTTGGAACTTGAGCTATAAAATCTGGACTTCCAATTTCATTTGCCTCAGAATCCTCACCAATACGCATCAAGTTTTCAAAAGGGTCTTCAAAGTCTGGATCTTGATTGAAAACGTTTCCTTCATAAAAAACAATATCATCAAAATCGTAATTTCCAGAGCCTTCAAGATTTTCGTTATTAAAGCGCAGTAAACAATTTGTAAACTTAAAGTTGAAAACATCTCCTTCATTTTCCAATAAAAATTCAGGGTTATCATTACCGTAAACGATACAATTATTAAAGTTGGCTTCAGTTAGGGCATTAGTTACTGCATTTCCGTTTTCATCCAACACAAAGTCATTTAAAAGTAGGGCAGGGAACTGCCTAAAACTATTGTTCCAATAGTTGGCAATGGTACAGTGTGTAAAATTGTATTTTCCGCCTAAAGTACCAGCAAAAGAGGATTGACCAGAATTATTAATTACCACATTTTCTGCAGCGATAGATGTAGCACGTCCTAAAATTCCGAAACTACTGGAATTATAGATTTGTGTATTATTAATGGTTAGTTTGTCCGTTGGTTCATTTTGATTGCCTTCAGACAAAACTCCAATAGTAGCATTTTTTATAGTGGTATAATTAATGGTATTATTGGTGCTTCCATCAAAAAGCCAAATGGTTCCCCATTGTCCAGGTACATCTTCAAATAAAGGCTCCAATCGATCTCCTTCTAAAATCACCTCATTTTCTAAAGCTTCTGGATCATTGCTGAGCTCTCCGTTAATATTTAATGTTCCTCCGTTGGTAACAATTATTCCGGAATCTGCATGAAAGTTTACACGAGTTCCAGCTTCCATCGTTAGGGTTTGTCCGTTATTAACGCCTGCATAACCATAAATAACATAAGGTTTTTCATTAGTAAAGGTCAATTCTTCAGGTTCTAAAAAACGGCCTTGTAATGTTGTTTCGTCATCCATGCCGTCACCATCAACATCAAAAGTTAAGGTTTCAACAATTCCGGTATTTTCATCTCTACTCGGGAAAATAAATACAGCATCCTTGACTAGAGTAACCAAATCTACATCTTGTTGGTTATTGCCAGAATCGAATAAAATACGGTCTGTGTAGAGGAACTGATTTTCTAAAGTTGGTTGGGTAGATATATCAATAGTTGTCTCAATAAAAATGAATAAACTATCATTTGCCAAAAGCTCTACATTCTCAAAGAACTTGCCTTCTGTAGCACTGCCTACATCTCCCGTAGAACCATCTACATTCATCCTATAGAATGAATTGACTCCGTTTTCTAATTGAATTGTTGGAATAGTGATATCCTCATCACTTCGGTTATAAACTTTTAGATTGTATGTACTGGAGCCAATATTGGTAAAAACCGTATCAAGATAAACAGTGTCTCTGGCAAACTCAAGATTTCCGGTACTTGGAGAGAATTCAAAATCGTTTCTGCAAGAACTCCAAAATATCAAAATTCCGAAACAAATAAAAAAAGTGAGCAGTCGCTTCATAAAAGGTAAATATAATTAAGGCTTAAAAATATAACTTTTGAAGTTAGGATTTAGTATCAAAGCCTATTTATACTTTTAAAGTCTAATCTTTAGTAGCATTTGCTTCTCCATATTCCTCTAGCAGAATCAAAAACAGTTGGCTGTTAACCACCAATTCTTCAAGTAATTCCATTTTGTTTTTTTCTTTCAATAGCTCTGAATTGATTTGCTTGGCAGCACAAAACTCAAGAAATAGTGCTTTTTTGTCTTTTGGGATTTTTAAATTTTCTTCAAATAAACGATCATTAAAAAAGAAACTTTTACGGTTTAAGGAATCTAGCTGCTCATAAGTTACAGGTTTGTAAACAGGAGCTTTATATTTATCCTTTCGTTTAAATAATTTTACAACCATACCTATAAGAGCGAAAAAATCAACACCATATGTCGCACCAGGAGGAGCATAGAGCTCAGGATTACGTTTCATGTCCTCCTTTATTAAATTCTGAAGTTCAGTATTATAAGTTTCTTCCTTAAATTCTAGTTCTTTCGGCCGTTCTTTAATTTCAACCTCGTCAAGTTCGTTAACTATTTTCTTGACTTCAAAAACGATGTCATTTCCAAAATGAATGTCTTTAAGGATTATCGTTTTTGGCTCGTGAAAAAGGGATTCAATAGAAATGGTATCATTTATTTTAGCTCTAATTTTAAAATCGCCATTTTCATTGGTAGCTGTAATGCTATTTTGGGACTTATTATAAACTTTGGCTCCCTTAACGGTTGTAGTTTGATCGTAAACCTTAGCGCTTAAAGTCTGGGAATTAAGAGCATACGATGAAGTAAGTAAAAGAAAAATGAGTAGTGAGTGTCGCATTCTATTGATTGATGCGATAAAGGAAACCTTTTAATTTGAAGTTGACTTAGATATTAAAAAAACTTTAACCTAAAGAAATGTTAATCAAAGAGTGATGCTATTTCTTCAGTGATGCGTGTAGGTCTTTTGGTTTCTGCATTCATAAAACACCATTTGGTTTCTGAAATTACAATGAGTTTGTTGTTGGAGGTGTTTGTAATTTCAACATGTCTGATAGAACTTACACCTTCAGATTTTGAAACGTAGGTTTTAAGTTGCAATTTGTCTCCTAAAACGGCTTCTCCTTTGTATTTAATATGATGCTCTATAAGTACCCAAAAATATTGGTTCCTAATTCCTTGAGTGGTATTTTTAAACCAATGTGCCTCAGCAATATCTTGTACCCATTGTACGTAACGTACATTGTTTACATGATTTAGGTGATCTAAATCGTCTTTTGAAACTATAATGTTTTTTTGGAATGATTGCATTTACAAATTACTTTTTCTTAATAGTAACCTCAAAAAGTTTATCCCAATTTTTACCTGTTACAAAAATAGTGTTTCGCTTGGGATGGTAAGCAATTCCATTAAGTACATCTAATTCATCGTGTTGTTTTACTAATTTTTTTAAAGGCGAAAAATCCACGACACCTTCAACACCACCATTTTTTGGGTTGATTATAGCAACACCATTTTTTTGATAAATATTGGCGTAAATTTTCCCATTGATCCATTCTAACTCATTAAGACTAGGTATTTTTCCTTTTTCTGTGTAAGCTTCTATAAATCCTTCTTCAGTGAGATTTTTGGGGTTAAGTATCCAGATTTTTTCTGTCCCATCAGATTTGTAACTGTCTCTTATACACATCTCCGAGCCCA
>OLHK01000423.1_pt1 | contig 11935 bp, 10 predicted proteins | sample 1609371 | NCBI WGS metagenome assembly OLHK01 (sample SAMN05416779, study PRJEB24817) | seawater metagenome | isolation source: Sea water | place: Canada:Atlantic | collected 2013-11
GATCTACACCTCTCTATTCGTCGGCAGCGTCAGATGTGTATAAGAGACAGACTACACCCGTTATCACAGCCGTCTTCCGTACATCAGCGGTGTGGTCAACAACCCATCGGACCCATCTGCAAACCAGAAAAGCGATCCCAACCTCCCCAACTCCCGGTTTCCCAGCTATTTCATCGAGTACCCGGAAGACATTGATCTTTATGGCATCAGTATCAACACCACACTGCCAACAGGCACTTCGTTGGGGGCGGAATACAGCTTCCGGCCAAACCTTCCCATCCAGTGGAACACGTTTGAGCTGATATACGGAGGCCTGCAACAGCGTGGTCCGGATGGACAGGTGGTGAGCAAGCTGGAGCAACGCCAGCGCGAGAAGGACCCCGACTTCAATTATGCCGGCAAAGCAGTTGACGGCTACGACCGTTACAACGTTTCCCAGGCCCAGGCGACCTTTATTCACTTTATCGACCGGGTAATGGGTGCGGCCCGCTTCATTATTGTCGGTGAGGTTGGTGCCACCTATATCCATGATCTGCCCAGCACCTCGGAAGCCCGCTACGGGCGGTCGGGCATCTACGGTGTGGGGCCGGTGCCGCTGGAGGGTGACAACTTTACCGGTGACTACTGCAGCCAGGGCACAGACAGTGACCCGCGTTTGAACATCAACCCCAGCAACTGTGGAGGTGGTGGGTTTACCACGTCCTTCTCCTGGGGCTATCGCACGCTGTTTGTCTGGGACTATCCGGATGCCGTCGCTGGCGTCAACTTGCGCCCCCGGCTGTTTTTCTCTCACGACGTCAAGGGCTACGCACCTGATCCCGGTGGCAACTTCCAGGAAGGTAACAAATCACTGGGCCTGGCCGTCGAAGCCACCTATCAAAACGCCTACAAAGCCAACCTGAGTTACACCAACTATTTCGGGGGTGATTACAACGTCATCAATGACCGGGATTTCGTGTCGGCCTCCGTGTCTTATTCATTTTGAATCATTGTCTGAAAACCGAGGAGTAATCCATGATTAACCGAAAAAACCTGCTTTACAGTGCATTAGCGTGCTCGATGCTGTATTCCGCATCAGCCGGCGCAGCGGTGTCGGCCCAGGAGGCCGCCAAACTGGGAGATACGCTCACGCCGATGGGCGCCGAGAAGTCCGGTAACGGCGATGAAATTCCTGCCTGGGACGGGGGCCTGCTTCAGGCGCCGGGGGCGTACCAGGGCGATGGCCGATACGTGGACCCGTTCCCCAACGATCAAGAGCTGTTTCGTATCGATCAGAGCAACGTTGACCAGTACGCGGACAACCTGACGCCTGGCCAGATTGCGATGATCAAGACGTACGACAATTATTTCATGCCGGTCTACCAGACCCGTAGAACGGCGACCTATCCTGCCGACGTGCTGGAGAAAACCAAGGCCAACGCGACCGAAGTAGAGTTGGTGGAAAGCGGCAACGGCCTCAAGAACTACAAGACAGCGACCCCGTTTCCAATGCCCCAAAATGGTCTTGAGGTGATCTTCAACCATATTACCCGCTACCGCGGCGGTTCCTTTACCCGCAATGTGGCGCAGGTAACGCCGCAGCCAAATGGGGATTTCAGCCCGGTCAGGTTCACCGAATCGTTTACGGAGCGGGTGGCGCTGGAAGACTTCGATCCGAGCGAAGATCCCAACGTGATGTTCTATTTCAAGCAGGCCATCACTGCACCGTCGCGCCTTGCCGGCAACGTACTGCTGGTGCATGAGACCATCAACCAGGTTAAGGAGCCCCGTCGCGCGTGGCTGTACAACTCCGGGCAGCGTCGTGTTCGCCGCGCACCCAATGTGGCATACGACGGGCCGGGTACCGCAGCGGATGGTCAGCGCACGTCGGACAACCTGGACCTCTACAATGGCGCACCAGACCGCTACAACTGGGAGCTCAAAGGCAAGAAAGAACTGTACATCCCGTACAATTCCTATCGTTTGACCGACGAGAACCTGAGCTATGGCGACATCATAAAGCCCGGCCATGTCGACCAGGGCCTCACACGTTACGAGCTGCACCGGGTCTGGCATGTCACTGCGACACTCAAGGACGGTGAGCGGCACGTGTACGGCAAACGGGACTTCTACCTTGATGAGGATACCTGGCAGATCGCAGCAGTGGACCACTACGACGGACGTGGCAACCTGTGGCGTGTTGCCGAAGCGCACGCGATGCAGATCTACGATGCCAACATTCCAGCCTATGCCTTTGAAACCCTGTATGACCTGTTGTCAGGGCGCTATCTGGTGATGGGGCTGACCAACGAGGAAGACGAGCCATACCAGTACGGCACCGAACGTCGCTCCCGCGAATACACGCCGGCTGCGTTACGCCGGGACGGTGTGCGTTAATCGTTAACGACGGACCGATAACCCTGCCTGAGCCGGCAGGGTTATCCCCGACCGGGAGCCGCGTTAAAGACTCCTGCCCGGGAAAGTTCCTTATAGCTATTCCCGGATCACTCTGTTAGTGTGCCCAGCATCCTGCCTCTAGGGATTTCCGCAATTCAAGGCTTCAAGCCCGTGCGAACCATCCATACGACCTGTCAGAGGACGTCACCCCGTTAACGGTGTGTGGCCGTAGTCGTCTTTTATTCCATGAATCTTCATGGCATCTGCCCGCATTCGCCGAGAACGGTGTTCGTGGAGGCAGACTAATCAAGAGTTGATCCACTATGAGTTTTTCTTCACTCGGTTTGTCCGAGCAACTGGTCCGTGCCACAGCCGACCAGGGTTACGAAACACCATCCCCCATCCAGGCCAAGGCCATTCCCGCTGTTTTATCCGGCAGGGACGTGATGGCGGCTGCCCAGACGGGCACCGGTAAAACCGCAGGGTTTACCCTGCCATTGCTGCAACGCCTTGCGGAAAATCCCCGCACTGGCAAAGGCCCGCGTGTACTGATCCTGGCGCCCACCCGCGAGTTGGCGGCCCAGGTTCACGACAGTGTCGCGCTGTACAGCCGATACATGCCGACCAAGTCCGCCGTAGTTTTTGGTGGCGTAAAAATTAATCCGCAGATGATGAAGCTGCGCAAGGGTCTGGACGTGCTGGTGGCCACCCCTGGCCGGCTGATGGACCTGTACCAGCAGAATGCGGTTCGTTTCAACGAAGTGGAAATCCTGGTGCTGGACGAAGCCGACCGCATGCTGGACATGGGCTTTATCCGTGACATTCGCAAGATTCTTGCGCTGTTGCCCGCCAAGCGCCAGAACCTGTTGTTCTCCGCCACCTTCTCCAACGAGATTCGCACCCTGGCCGAAGGCCTGCTGGATAACCCGGTGCAGGTAGAAGTGGCAGCCCGGAACACCGCTGCGGAAAGCATCAAGCAGTCTGTCTACCCGGTAGACCAGAGCCAGAAAACCGCCCTGTTGAGCAAATTGGTGCGGGACAATGGCTGGGAGCAGGTGCTGGTGTTCACCCGCACCAAGCACGGCGCCAACCGCCTGACCCAGAAGCTGGAGCGTGACGGCATTACCGCTGCGGCTATCCATGGCAACAAGTCACAGGGTGCTCGTACCCGAGCACTGGCCGATTTCAAACAGGGTGAAGTGCGCGTGCTGGTCGCAACCGACATCGCGGCCCGTGGCCTGGATATCAAGCAGTTGCCACAGGTGGTGAATTTCGAGCTGCCGAACGTGCCGGAAGACTATGTGCACCGTATTGGGCGTACCGGTCGTGCCGGTGAGAGCGGACATGCGCTATCACTGGTCAGTGCTGACGAAGGCAAGATGCTGGCGGGCATTGAAAGGCTGATCAAGAAGCAGCTTCCCCGCAAGGAAGTGGAAGGCTTTGAACCCAAGAACAACCTGCCGTTGAAGCCAAAGGCGAAAGCCGACCCCAGCCGGGCACGGAACCGAAATGGTAACGGTGGCCGGGGGCCAGGTGGTGGCAATGGCCGTCCTGGTGGTTACAGTGCCAAGCCCGGTGGCCGCAGTGGCGGGCGCGGTCGGAATTCGAATGGCGGACAGGGCCAGGCGCGACGTTCAGCCTGATTGGCTAGAAGAACCAGGCGGTGTTTACACCGCTTCAGGGTTATTTCTCCAGAGGGGGCGTGGTTGATGCCTCCTCTGGATCTGAAACCTGCATCTCGTTCATCAACCATTCTTTAAAGGCTTTCATACCCGCGTTCAAAGGACGATGCTTTTGAAAGACAAGGTAAAAGGCCTTGTGGGTATCCAGTCGAATATCAAACGGCACGACGAGTTGCCCGTTGTTGATCTCCCTCGATGTGAGTGTACGGTCGGCCAGGGCTACTCCCAGGCTCTCCTGCGCAGCCGCCGTAGTTAGCTGCCCACTGGACAGTTGCAGGCTGCCCTTGGGTTGAATGAAATCGACGCCCGCCTTGTGCAGCCAGTTCTCCCATTCCCACTGGCGCTTACTCACGTAGATCAGCGTATGTTGCTCCAGGTCTTCCGGCTTTTCTAATGGCGGTCCGTTGCTCATAAGTCGCGGGCTGCACACCGGTACCAGCATTACTTTGCGCAGGAAATGCACTTCAATGTCGTCCCAATCTCCGTTGCCATAATAGACCGCCATATCGGTGTTGGTCTGGTTGAAATCCAACAGGCCCATAGAGGCATTGATCTGCAGTTCGATATCCGGATAGAGATCGCGAAAGCGTGACATGCGAGGCATCAGCCAGCGGGTCAGGAAGTTGGGGGCCACGCTGATCTTCACCACGTTGGGCTCGTGGGTCGCCGTGAGGCGCTGGGTTGCCATCTCTATCTCGTCGAAAGCATGTTTTACGGACGCAAGGTACCGCTCTCCCGAAGGTGTCAGTTCCACCTTTCGTCCGGTGCGATTGAATAGGGCAACTCCTAAAAAATTCTCAAGCGTCTTAACCTGGTGACTTACCGCCGAAGCAGTCACAAAGAGCTCTTCAGAGGCAGCCGCAAAGCTACTGTTTCTGGCGGATGATTCGAAAACCCGCAAGGCTTTCAGAGGAGGAAGGTGTCGCATCTCGGTTTCTACTAAGCATGAAATATATTCAGCATTCTGGTTAGAAATGATCGCTTTTTCAACAGCTGTGAGTTCCTTAACATTAATCCTGTAAACAGTTCTAACTTCCGAAACAAGGACACACGATTATGAATAAGCAAAACGTCAAATTAGACGCGACTGGTAGAGTTGATGTTGAGTACTACATGAGATTGGCGCACGAGCAGCGCTCTGAATACATTGCGGAGAAAACGGCGGCCCTTTTCGCCAAAGTTAAATCCCTGTTTCAGTCAGCGCCGGTCGGGAAATTCTCTCCCAGTCACTAAGCACCGCCGTAATAACCGCCAGGGTTCCCGGGCACCATTTCCGGATTCACCCCGGGCGGCGACATTAGCAAAGTTCAGATAAGCCTGGAGCCCAGAGCTTCAGCAATGTAGCGATAACCTTTTCTGCCCGGATGGTACCCGTCGCTGGCGAGTAAATCCGGATCAGTGACTGTTGGATAATCCAGATACCGGAAGCTTTCTGGGTGTTCTTTGGCGAGGCGGCGATAGATCCTATCCAGTTGCCTGGCGCGCCAGCCCATGATGTGTCTAAGCGGAGAAGGTAACGCCGTAAACAGGTGCATCGGCGGTACGCTGATAAGATTCAGGGGTCCGGCATGCCGTGGTATGAGCAGTTTGCTCAGTTCGGTGAGTTGTCTACGGAAACGGCTGCGAGGGGTAAACCCAGTGGTGTCGTTCACGCCCATGCTTAGTAGCACCAGTTCTGCCCTTGGCAGTTCAATCTCTTCCAGCATCTGAATCAACGCCCCCAACCGAATGCCTTTAACCCCAAACGTATGCCAGGCAATCGTCTGTCCGGTGCGCTGATGAATCTGTCTGGCTATCTGGCTTGCCAGACCCTGATCATGGGTAGCAATGCCAACGCCCGCCGCCGTTGACTCGCCAATCACCAGAACGCTTCTGGCCGGAGTACCTTCGCCATATTGACCACTCAACGAGCCCCCGGCTTCTGGCAGCCTGGGCGTTGTATGGCGGGTTTTCTTGCCCTGATAGAGCAGGATTGGAAAGAGCAGGGCGGTTGTCAGCCAAAATGGCAGGTGCATGGAGATAGACTCCGCGTAATACGGCCTATGGGCTTCAGAGGGTGATTACACCGCTTTTTTCGTTTTGGGCACAGATTCTTTTACGAACACATCCCGGACCGACAGAGGCTGTCCGTCAATGTTTTGCACTTCAATCTGGCGGATGGGTTTGCCGGTTTCGCGGTCGCGAAGGTCCAGCGGTGCCTGTTCCGGCGATGGGTTCCATTTGTCGCCCCATTGGCGTAACGCCACCACAATCGGGAATAGGTCGCGGCCCTTCTCGGTCAGGCGGTATTCGCAGCGAGAACCGTGCTCACCCACCTCGACCTTTTTCAGTACCTGGTTGTCCACCAGCCGGCTGAGTCGATCGCAAAGAATGTTGCGGGCAATACCCAGCTCTTGCTGGAAGTCCACAAAGCGGCGGGTGCCATACATAGCATGCAGCACCACCAACAGGGACCACCAGTCACCCACCTCATTAAGGGCGCGGGCGACGGAGCAATTGGAGTCATCAAAACGTTTTCTGGCCATGGTAAGGAGTGTACCTAATAGGGTTGCATTTTAAAACCAGATTCAATATGGTTGCTTAAAGAAACCAGATTAGTGAGGTTGCGATCTACCATGAGCATGAATCTTGGCCCTTTGTTTGAACCCTTTGAACTCCACAACCTGACCCTGCGCAACCGCGTGGCGATGGCTCCAATGACCCGCAACTTCTCGCCGGGTAATGCCCCGGGCCAGGATGTGGTGGACTATTATCGCCGCCGCGCTGAAGGCGGTGTTGGCTTGCTGATTACCGAGGGCACCACAGTCAACCACCCCGGCGCCAACGGTTATCCGAACGTGCCGTTTTTTCATGGGGACACAGCCCTCGCCGGCTGGAAGGAAGTGGTCGATGCGGTCCACGAGGCTGGCGGTGCCATTTTCCCCCAGCTGTGGCACGTAGGTGCCGTACGTAAGGAAGGCACAGAGCCTGACCCATCCGTACCCGGTTACAGCCCGTCCGGCCTGTTTTCACCGGGCAAGCCCAACGGCAAGGCGATGAGCAAGGACGATATCGACGACGTCATCACGGCGTTTGCCGACGCCGCCCAGGATGCGAAGGCGTTGGGCTTTGACGGCGTGGAGATTCACGGCGCCCACGGCTATTTGCTGGATCAGTTCCTTTGGGAAGGCACCAACCAGCGTGATGACGAGTACGGTGGCAGTATGGAAAACCGTCTGCGTTTCGTCGTTGAGATCGTTGAAGCGGTCCGCCACCGCGTAGGCCCGGACTTTCCCATCATGCTGCGTTTCTCTCAGTGGAAGCAGCAGGATTACGAAGCGAAGCTGGCGCAGAATCCGGAAGAGCTGGAACGTTTCCTGATGCCCTTCGTGGACGCGGGTGTGGACGTGTTCCATGCCTCCACCCGCCGTTTTTGGCTGCCGGAATTCGAAGGCTCCGATCTGAACCTGGCGGGCTGGACCAAGAAAATTACCGGCAAGCCGGTGATTTCCGTGGGCAGCGTGGGCCTGGACGGGGACTTCCTCAACAGCCCGGACGGCATGGGCGGCACCGCCAACCCGGCAGGGCTGGACGAACTGGAACGTCGCATGGACAACGACGAGTTCGACATGATCGCCGTGGGCCGTGCGCTGCTGCAGGACCCGAACTGGCTGGTGAAAATGCGCGAAGGCAAGGAAGAAGAGATTGCGCCGTTTACCAAGGCGGCGTTGGGCTCTCTGAGTTAAGAGCTACAAGCTTCAAGCTGCAAGCTACAACGCGGGCCCGGGTTTGTCGGGTCTGATACATAAAGGCCGCGTCCAGAGTCTGGGCGCGGCCTTTTGTTTTGGGCCTTCCCGTAGGAGCGTCGCTGGCGGCGCGATCAAAACAGTTGCGAGTTACGAGAAGCGAGGCTCGAAAGGCACAACCTTGAACCATCCAGAAGCCTGGTCTTCGTAACTCGAAACTCGTCACTCGCTTCATAGGCTGGTGATCGCGCCGCCAGCGACGCTCCTACGAATAGGGTTTCAGAAATAATGAGGCCGCGCCCAGACTCTGGGCGCGGCTTCTGTGTCTCAGTCCGCTGTGGCCTCAAACCGCGTTGCAGCTTGAGGCTTGTAGCTTGCAGCTTAGTCCTCCCCCTGATCCTCCAGCGACTGGTTCACCGCCAGCGCCAGCAGGGTGCAGATCACGCCGGACAGCAAGTACACGGTCACCGACATGAGACCGAACTTGGCGGACAGGCCCAGGGCCACCAGCGGGGCGAAGGCGGCGCCGAATAGCCAGGCGAAATCGGAGGTGAGGGCGGCGCCGGTGTAGCGGAAGCGCGGGGCGAAGTTGGCGGTGACCGTGCCGGAGGCCTGGCCGTAGGACACCCCAAGCAGGGCAAAGCCCAGCAGGATGAAGGTGTCCTGCATGACCGGGGTGCCGCCCATCAGCAGCGGCGTGAGCAGGCTGAAGACGCCGATCATGGCGGCCAGGGCGCCCACGGTGGTGCGCTTGCCGATGCGGGCGGCGATCCAGCCGGAGCCGATGGTGGCCATGATGCCCACGAAGCCCCCCAGCACCTGTACGGTGAGCACTTCGGCGGTGGTCTGGCTGCCCTGGAAGGCGATCCAGGAGAGCGGGAAGATGGTTACCACATGGAACAGCGCATAGCTGGCCAGGGCGGCGAAGGAGCCGATGAAAATATTGTGGCCTTCCTCGCGTACCATCTCGCTGGTGCGGATGGGTTCCAGCTCACTTTCCTGCATGGCTTCGGTGTATTCCTCACCCAGCACCAGGCGCAGGCGCGCAAACAGGGCGACCACGTTGATGGCGAACGCTACGAAGAACGGGTAACGCCAGCCCCAGCCCAGGAAGTCCGCGGCGCTCAGGCTGTTATAGAGGTACAGGAACAGGGCGCTGGCGATCACAAAGCCCAGTGGTGCGCCCAGCTGGCCGATCATGGTGTACCAGCTGCGGCTTTCCTTGGGGGCGTTCAGGGCGAGCAGGGAAGGCAGGCCATCCCAGGAGCCGCCGAACGCGATGCCCTGCATGACCCGGAACAGGGCGAGCAGGGCGATGGCGTAGCCGCCCAGTTTTTCATAGCCGGGCAGGAAGGCGATGCCCGCGGTGGCGGTGCCCAGCAGGAACAGTGCGGCGGTGAGCTTGATGCCGCGGCCCCACTGGCGCTGGATCCACATGAAAAGGGCGGTGCCGAAGGGACGCGCCACAAAGGCCAGTGCGAACAGCATAAAGGAGTAGAGCATGCCCTGCAGCTGGCCGGTAAAGGGGAAAAACAGCTGCGGGAAGATCAGTACGGAGGCGATGCCGTATACAAAGAAGTCGAAATACTCGGAGGTACGGCCGATGACCACGCCCACGGCGATCTCGTTGGGAGCCACGGAGGCGTGGCTTTTTTGGCTTGGCATGGAAGCCGGATAGGTCTGCGACATGTTGTGCGCTCTTCACCAGAGTTGTTGTTTGTGCCTTGATGTCCATCAAGTATGGTTAGGACTTTAAGCCTATGGGACAAAATGTCCAATACCGGCTACTCATGCCCTTGGATAGAGTCCTGTCTACCTAAAAGCCAACCAGAAGATTCGCCAATGCAATTATTCAAATACTTGCGTGGAGCGTCGTTGACGTTGCTTGTCGCCGCCTTGCTGTCGGGCTGTGACGCAGTCGTGATGTCCCCCTCTGGTGACGTGGCCGTGCAACAGCGGGATTTGCTCGTCTGGGCAACCGTACTGATGTTGCTGGTCATTGTGCCGGTGATCGTGCTGACGTTGTGGTTTGCCTGGCATTACCGGGAAAGCAACACCGAGGCCAACTACAAGCCCGACTGGACCCATTCCACCGTGCTGGAACTGGTGATCTGGTCTGTGCCGCTGATGATCATCATCGCCCTGGGCGCCATGACCTGGGTGAGCACCCACAAACTGGACCCGTACCGCCCGCTGGACCGCATTGATGCGCAGACCCCGGTGCCGGTGGGCCTGGAGCCGCTCACCGTGGAAGTGGTGGCGCTGGACTGGAAGTGGCTGTTTATCTATCCGGAGCAGGGCATTGCCACCGTCAATGAATTGGCGGCACCGGTGAATCACCCGATCCGCTTCAAGATCACCGCCTCTACCATGATGAATTCCTTCTTCATTCCGGCCATGGCCGGGCAGATCTATGCCATGGCGGGCATGGAGACCAAGCTGCATGGGGTGATCAACGAGCCGGGCGTCTACAAGGGCTTTTCTGCCAACTACAGTGGCGCCGGTTACTCGCAGATGAAGTTTGATTTCCATGGGTTGAGCGAAGAGGACTTCGCCAGCTGGGTTGCCAAGGTGAAAGCCAGCGACGGCAACCTGAGCCGCGATAAATACCTGCAACTGGAAGAGCCGAGCATCGATGACCCGGTGAGCTATTACGGCCAGGTGGATCCGACGCTTTACTACGGCATTTTCAACCGCTGTGTGGAGCCGGGTCAGACCTGTATGGAAGACATGATGTACCACGGCGGCATGGACAAGCACGCCGGTCACCATGGCGATGCCAAGGCTGAGCATGCGGATCATCAAGATCATGCCGGCCATCAGTCCCATGGAGGCCACCATGAATAATTCTCTCCTGATCGCAAACGCAGTAGGTGCCGCCCATGTTTGAGAACCTGGACCTGACCAAGCTGATCTTTGGTCGTCTCACCTGGGACGCGATTCCCTTCCATGATCCGATCATCCTCGGCACCTTTGCCGTGGTGGCGCTGGGCGGCATTGCACTGCTCGCCGCCCTGACCCGCTACAAGCTGTGGGGCTACCTGTGGAACGAATGGTTCACCACCATCGACCACAAGAAAATCGGCATCATGTACATCATTCTCGGCCTGGTGATGCTGCTGCGCGGTTTCGCCGATGCCATCATGATGCGCCTGCATCAGGCCATGGCTTTTGGCGATTCCACCGGCTACCTGCCGCCGCACCACTACGACCAGATCTTTACCGCCCACGGCGTGATCATGATCTTCTTCGTGGCCATGCCGCTGGTAACCGGGATCATGAACTACCTGATTCCGCTGCAGATCGGCACCCGCGATGTGGCCTTCCCGTTCCTGAACAACTTCAGTTTCTGGATGACCACCGGTGGTGCCGCCTTGATGATGGTGTCCCTGTTTATTGGCGAGTTCGCCAAGACCGGCTGGCTGGCTTACCCGCCATTATCGGGGATATTGCAGAGTCCCGGGGTGGGGGTGGATTACTACATCTGGGCCTTGCAGATTGCCGGGGTGGGCACGCTGTTGTCGGGGGTGAACCTGCTGGTGACCATCGTCAAGATGCGTGCCCCGGGCATGAGCCTGATGAAGATGCCGGTGTTCACCTGGACCTCCCTGTGCACCAACATCCTGATTGTAGCGGCGTTCCCGGTACTGACCGCGGTGCTGGGCATGCTGACCATGGACCGTTACCTGGATACCGCCTTTTTCACCAATGATCTTGGCGGCAACGCCATGATGTACGTGAACCTGATCTGGATCTGGGGTCACCCCGAGGTGTATATCCTGATCCTGCCGGTGTTCGGTATCTTCTCCGAAATCGTGGCCACCTACAGCCGCAAGCCGCTGTTCGGTTACACCTCCATGGTCTATGCCACGGTGGTGATTACCGTGCTGTCATACCTGGTGTGGCTGCACCACTTCTTCACCATGGGCTCGGGGGCCAGCGTGAACTCGTTCTTCGGGATCACCACCATGATTATCTCGATACCGACAGGGGCGAAGATCTTCAACTGGTTGTTCACCATGTTCCGTGGCCGCATCAAGTTCGATGTGCCCATGCTGTGGACCCTGGGCTTTATGGTCACCTTCGTTATCGGTGGTATGACCGGGGTGTTGCTGGCGGTGCCGCCGGTGGACTTCGTGCTGCATAACAGCC
>OLHK01000428.1_pt1 | contig 11829 bp, 22 predicted proteins | sample 1609371 | NCBI WGS metagenome assembly OLHK01 (sample SAMN05416779, study PRJEB24817) | seawater metagenome | isolation source: Sea water | place: Canada:Atlantic | collected 2013-11
CCTCTCTATTCGTCGGCAGCGTCAGATGTGTATAAGAGACAGATTCGTAACAAGGCGATTTACTGGAACGAAGATGATGCCGGTGCTACCTATGACCAGCGCGACGTTCCTGCCGAAATGGCTGACGAAGTAGCGAAGTACCGCGAAGAAATGATGGAAGCGGCTGCTGAAGCTAATGAAGAGCTGATGGAGCGCTACCTTGAAGAGGGCGAGCTCAGCATTGAAGACATCAAGAAAGGTCTGCGTATCCGTACGCTCGCCAACGAGATTGTTGTCGCGACATGTGGTTCTGCCTTTAAGAACAAGGGTGTTCAGGCGGTGCTGGATTCGGTGATCGAATTCCTGCCGGCTCCGGACGAAGTCAAAGCCATCCGTGGTGAGGTCGATGAAGACGGTACTGAAGAAACCCGTCAGGCTGACGACGACGCGCCTTTCTCGGCTCTCGCGTTCAAAATCGCCACCGATCCGTTTGTTGGCACGCTAACCTTCTTCCGGGTTTACTCCGGTAAGCTCGAATCGGGTAATGCAGTCTACAACTCCGTAAAGAGCAAGAAGGAACGCGTCGGCCGTATGGTTCAGATGCACTCCAAAGAGCGTCAGGAGATCAAGGAAGTTCTCGCGGGTGATATTGCTGCGGCAATCGGCCTGAAGAGTGTCACCACCGGTGATACCCTTTGTGATGAGAATCATAAAATTATCCTGGAACGCATGGAGTTCCCTGAGCCGGTTATTTCTGTAGCCGTTGAGCCGAAGACCAAGGCTGACCAGGAGAAAATGGGTGTTGCTCTGGGCAAGCTTGCTCAGGAAGATCCGTCTTTCCAGGTTCGTACTGATGAAGAATCTGGCCAGACCATCATCTCCGGTATGGGTGAGCTTCACCTGGACATCATCGTTGACCGAATGCGTCGCGAGTTCAAGGTTGAAGCGAACATTGGTAAGCCGCAGGTGGCTTATCGTGAATGCATCCGTAAGAACGTGGATGTGGAAGGTAAGTTCGTGCGTCAGTCTGGCGGTCGTGGTCAGTATGGTCATGTCAAGCTCAAGCTTGAGCCGCTGCCTCTCGACGAGGAGGATGGCGAGAACTTCATCTTCGTAAACGAAATCGTTGGTGGTGTGGTTCCCAAGGAATACATTCCCGCTGTTCAGCAGGGCATTGAAGAGCAGATGAAGAACGGCTGTCTGGCCGGTTATCCTCTGCTGCGGATCAAGGCCACGCTGTACGATGGTTCCTACCATGACGTTGACTCCAACGAGATGGCGTTCAAGGTCGCCGGATCCATGGCGATGAAGAAAGGCGCGTTGGAGGCTAGTCCGGCCCTTCTTGAGCCGCTCATGAAGGTCGAGTGCGTTACCCCTGAAGAGTATATGGGTGACGTCGTTGGTGATCTGAACCGCCGTCGTGGTCTGGTTCAGGGTATGGAAGACGGCCCGTCGGGCAAGACAATCCGTGCCGAGGTTCCGTTGTCGGAGATGTTCGGTTACGCCACCGATCTGCGTTCTGCAACGCAAGGTCGGGCGTCTTATGCGATGGAGTTTTCGCGCTATATGGAAGCTCCCTCGAACATTGCCGAAGCGATCATTAAAAAGGGTTGATCCCCAGGACTTAAGAAACAGGAAGAGGTGTAACCGTGTCTAAAGCAAAATTTGAGCGTAATAAGCCGCACGTAAACGTGGGCACCATTGGTCACGTAGACCATGGCAAGACCACGCTGACAGCCGCGCTGACTCGTGTGTGTCACGAAGTGTGGGGTACTGGTAGTGCAAGCGCATTCGACCAGATCGATAACGCACCGGAAGAGAAGGCGCGTGGTATTACCATCGCGACGTCTCACGTTGAGTACGATTCACCGGCGCGTCACTATGCGCACGTTGACTGCCCGGGCCACGCTGACTACGTGAAGAACATGATCACGGGTGCGGCGCAGATGGACGGCGCGATCCTGGTTTGTTCCGCAGCTGACGGCCCCATGCCGCAGACTCGCGAGCACATCCTGCTGTCCCGTCAGGTTGGTGTTCCTTTCATCGTTGTGTTCCTGAACAAGGCGGACATGGTTGATGACGAGGAGCTGCTGGAGCTGGTCGAGATGGAAGTTCGCGAACTGCTGAGCCAGTACGACTTCCCGGGCGACGACACGCCGATCGTTACCGGTTCCGCGCTGATGGCGCTGGAAGGTAAGGATGACAACGAAATGGGTACTACCGCTGTTAAGAAGCTGGTAGAAGCCCTGGACGAGTACATCCCGGATCCGGAGCGTGCGATTGATCAGCCGTTCCTGATGCCGATCGAGGACGTGTTCTCCATCTCTGGTCGCGGTACGGTTGTAACCGGTCGTGTAGAGCGCGGCATCATCAAGGTTGGTGACGAAGTGGAAATCGTCGGTATCAAAGATACCGTGAAGACCGTTTGTACCGGTGTTGAGATGTTCCGCAAGCTGCTGGACGAAGGTCGTGCTGGTGAGAACGTTGGTGTTCTGCTGCGTGGTACCAAGCGTGACGACGTTGAGCGTGGTCAGGTTCTGTGTGTGCCGGGCTCCATCAAGCCGCACACCAAGTTCGAGTGCGAAGTGTACGTACTGAGCAAAGAAGAAGGTGGTCGTCATACCCCGTTCTTTAAGGGTTACCGTCCGCAGTTTTACTTCCGTACCACCGACGTCACAGGTTCCTGTGAGCTGCCGGAAGGTGTGGAAATGGTTATGCCGGGTGACAACGTGAAGATGAGTGTTACCCTGATTGCTCCGATCGCCATGGAAGATGGCCTGCGCTTCGCGATTCGTGAAGGCGGCCGTACCGTTGGTGCCGGCGTAGTCTCTAAGATCATCGAATAAATCATTCGAGTGATCTGAGGAAAAAGGGGCTGAAAGTCAGCCCCTTTTTCTGTTTCAGCCGCACAATCTGACCCGGTTGAGTCGCTGCCGAACGCAGTTGACACTGCTGGGTATTATGCATACAATGCGGCTCCTTTTTTTGAAGGTCGGCTAACTAGTAGCTGCTACGAGTGGAGTTTGGTGCATCATGCAAAGCCAAAAAATTCGAATCCGGTTGAAGGCGTTTGATTATCGCCTGATCGACCAGTCAACGCAGGAGATTGTCGATACCGCGAAGCGGACCGGCGCTCAAGTGCGTGGACCAATCCCTCTGCCGACGCGGAAGGAAAAGTACACCGTTCTGATCTCACCGCACGTCAACAAAGACGCGCGCGATCAGTACGAGATTCGTACACACAAGCGTTTGCTGGATATCGTCGAGCCGACGGAAAAGACAGTAGATGCTTTGATGAAGCTGGATCTGGCAGCAGGTGTAGACGTTCAGATCAGCCTCGGCTAACGCCAAGCGTTAGTCTGTGTAACTGTCATAAGGCCATAGAGGGTGAGAGCCCCGTACACTTAAGAGGTGAAACATGGCAATTGGAATTGTCGGTCGCAAGGCCGGTATGACCCGTATTTTTACGGAAGACGGGCAAGCAGTGTCCGTAACGGTAATTGAGGTTGAGCCCAACCGCATTACCCAACTGAAAACTCTTGAAAGCGATGGTTATCGCGCGGTTCAGGTAACCGTTGGTAAGCGTCGTTCCTCTCGTGTGACTAAAAGCGAAGCGGGCCATTACGCCAAAGCCGGAGTCGAGGCAGGTCGTGGTCTGTGGGAATTCCGTCTCGCCGATGGCGAAGGCGAAGAGCTGGCTGCAGGCGGAGAAATTACCGCTTCCATCTTTGAAGATGGTCAGGTCGTTGATGCTGTTGGTCAGTCCAAGGGTAAAGGTTTCCAGGGCGGCGTAAAGCGCTGGAACTTCTCCATGCAGGACGCCACACACGGTAACTCCCTTTCTCATCGTGCTCCGGGTTCCATCGGTCAGAACCAGACTCCGGGCAAGGTATTCAAGGGCAAAAAGATGGCGGGCCAGATGGGCAATGCGCAGGTGACCGTGCAGAACCTGCAAGTCGTCCGTGTCGACGCCGAGCGCAACCTTCTGCTGATTCGTGGTGCCGTTCCGGGCGCGACCGGCGGAAATGTTGTCATCAAGCCTGCAGTTAAAGCCTGAGGAGCGGTGCGATGGAATTGACTATTACAGGTAGCGGCAAGGGAATCTCGGTTTCCGATGCTGCATTCGCCAAAGATTTTAATGAGTCACTGGTTCACCAGGTTGTCACCGCGTATATGTCCGGTGCACGCCAGGGTACCCGTGCTCAGAAAACACGTTCGGAAGTCGCTGGTGGTGGTAAGAAGCCCTGGCGTCAGAAGGGTACGGGTCGTGCCCGTGCCGGTACCATCCGCAGTCCGCTGTGGCGGTCCGGTGGTGTTACCTTCGCTGCCAAGCCTCAGAGTTTTGAGCAGAAGGTAAACCGCAAAATGTACCGCGCAGCAATGCGCTCCATTTTTTCCGAGCTGGTCCGTCAGGAGCGCCTGGTTGTGGTCGACGACATGAATGTCGAAACGCCCAAGACCAAGGCCTTCACTGCCAAGCTAAGCGATATCGGTGTCAGTAATGCACTGATTCTGTCCGACAACGTCGAACAGAACCTGCATCTGGCGTCGCGCAACATTCCGCACGTTGATGTGCGTGATGTCGCCGGCCTTGACCCGGTTAGCCTTGTCGCCTTCGACAAAGTGGTTGTGACTGTTCCCGCTCTGAAGAAAATCGAGGAGATGCTGGGATGAATCAGGAACGTATTTACAAGGTTCTTCTTGGGCCTCACGTATCAGAGAAAGCCTCTCTGGTCGCGGAAAGTGGTCAGGTGGTGTTCCGTGTAGCCCCTGACGCAACCAAGCCCGAGATCAAGAAAGCCGTTGAGCAGCTGTTCAACGTCACCGTCGAAGGTGTTCAGGTTCTGAACCGTAAGGGTAAGCTCAAGCGTACCGTTCGCGGCTTCGGCAAGCGTGCTGACATTCGTAAGGCTTACGTTAAGCTTGCGGACGGTCAGGACATTGATTTTCTGGATGTGGAATAAGGTAAAGGGGTCGTAAAATGCCGATCGTCAAAACCAAGCCAACATCTGCCGGCCGCCGTCACGTTGTTAAGCTCTTTAACCCTGATCTTCACAAGGGGCGCCCTTACGAGCCGTTGGTAGAAACTCTGAGTAAATCGGGTGGTCGTAACCATTTTGGTCGCATCACTACCCGTCACATTGGTGGTGGACATAAAAAACACTACCGTGTCATTGACTTTAAGCGGACCAAAGATGGTATCCCGGCGACTATCGAGCGCCTGGAATACGATCCTAACCGCTCTGCGCATATTGCACTGATCAAGTACGCCGATGGCGAGCGTCGCTACATTATCGCTCCCAAAGGTATGCAGATTGGTGACCCTGTGCGCTCCGGCATCGACGCGCCGATTAAAGTAGGAAGCACGCTTCCGCTCCGGAATATTCCGGTCGGTTCCGTGATTCACTGCGTCGAAATCAAGCCTGGCAAAGGTGCTCAGCTGGCTCGCTCTGCGGGCGCATCCGTACAGCTGGTTGCTCGGGAAGGGGCTTATGCCACCATCCGCCTGCGCTCAGGTGAAATGCGTAAGGTGCTTGTTGACTGTCGCGCAACGTTGGGCGAAGTGTCCAACAGCGAACACAGCCTCAAGCAGCTTGGTAAAGCGGGTGCATCACGTTGGCGCGGTAAACGTCCAACAGTACGTGGTGTTGCTATGAACCCAGTTGACCACCCACATGGTGGTGGTGAAGGGCGTACCTCTGGCGGGCGTCACCCGGTTACTCCGTGGGGTGTTCCGACCAAAGGGCATAAGACTCGTAAGAACAAACGTACTGATAAGATGATAGTACGTCGTCGTTCAGCCAAGTAAACGACTACATAGAGGTAAATGCTGTGCCACGTTCTTTGAAGAAAGGTCCTTTTATAGACCTGCATCTGTTGAAGAAGGTCGAGGCAGCTCTGGAAGCTAACGACAAGCGGCCGATCAAAACCTGGTCCCGCCGGTCGACAGTGTTTCCGGAGATGGTAGGCCTGACCATTGCAGTCCACAACGGCAAGCAGCACGTGCCGGTTTATGTCACCGAAGATATGGTCGGGCATAAGCTGGGTGAGTTCGCGGCGACGCGTACTTATCGTGGTCATGCGGCCGACAAGAAAGCTAAACGCTGATTGTGAGGTAATAGAAATGGAAGTAGCAGCCAAGTACAAGGGCGCTCGCCTCTCAGCTCAGAAAGCGCGTCTTGTCGCTGACCAAGTACGCGGCAAGGCTGTTGAGGACGCCCTGAACATTCTGACTTTCAGCCCGAAGAAGGCGGCGGTCATTCTCAAGAAAGCCCTTGAGTCTGCCATCGCTAACGCTGAGCACAACGAAGGTCTGGACGTAGATGATTTGCGGGTTTCCACCGTTATGGTGGATGAGGGTCCGACGCTCAAGCGAATCAAAGCTCGAGCCAAGGGGCGCGCTGACCGGATTTTCAAGCGCACCTGTCATATCACCGTCAAGGTCGCCGACAAGTAGGAGATGCTCAGATGGGTCATAAAGTAAATCCAACCGGCATGCGCCTGGGTGTGATCAAAGAGCACAACTCAGTGTGGTATGCCGAAAAGGCGGAATACGCGAACAACCTGTTGAACGATATTCAGGTTCGCGAATTCCTGGACAAGCGTCTGGTAAAGGCGTCTGTCAGCAAGATTGTGATCGAGCGCCCTGCTCAGAACGCCCGTATCACGATCCATACAGCCCGTCCCGGTATTGTTATCGGTAAGAAGGGTGAAGATGTTGACCGTCTGCGTCGCGAAGTCAGCGACATGATGGGTGTGCCCGTGCACATCAACATCGAAGAAGTCCGCAAGCCGGACCTGGATGCCCGCCTGGTCGCGCAGAACGTTGCCGGTCAGCTGGAGCGTCGTGTGATGTTCCGTCGCGCTATGAAGCGTGCGGTACAGAACGCCATGCGCCAGGGTGCGAAAGGCATCAAGATTCAGGTAGGCGGTCGTCTCGGGGGTGCTGAAATTGCCCGTTCCGAGTGGTATCGCGAAGGTCGTGTACCGCTGCACACACTGCGTGCAGACATTGATTACTCGACCTACGAAGCGAAAACCACTTACGGCATTATCGGCGTCAAGGTATGGATCTTCAAAGGTGAGATTCTTGGTGGTATGGAGCAGGTCCGTGCTGACAAGAAAGCCTCTGGGAAGAAAGGTTCTAAGTAAAGGGGCACTCAAATGCTGCAACCAAAACGCACCAAATTTCGCAAGGTAATGAAAGGCCGTAACACCGGTCTTGCGCACCGTGCTAACAAGGTGAGCTTCGGTGAATACGGATTGAAGGCGACAAGCCGTGGACGTATAACTGCGCGCCAGATTGAGGCAGCGCGTCGTACCATGACTCGCCGCATCAAGCGGGGCGGTAAGATCTGGATCCGGATTTTCCCGGACAAGCCGATCTCCAGCAAGCCGCTCGAAGTACGAATGGGTAAAGGTAAGGGTTCTGTCGAGTACTGGGTGGCTGAAATTCAGCCAGGCCGGATGCTGTATGAGATGGAAGGTGTTTCCGAGGAAATCGCTCGTGACGCGTTCACTCTTGCTGCGGCCAAGCTGCCCGTACAGACCACCTTTGTAACGAGGACGGTGATGTGATGAAAGCAACAGAGCTGCGTGACAAGTCAGTCGAGGAGCTGAACAAAGAGCTGATCGACCTCCTGAAGGAGCAGTTCAACCTGCGCATGCGTAAGGCGACAGGTCAGCTGAATCAGTCTCATCTTCTTCCGAAGGTGAAGCGTGACATTGCTCGCGTGAAAACAGTTATGAATGAAAAGGCAGGACAGTAACATGACTGAAGCTACCCAAACTGCCAGAACCCTGAGCGGCAAGGTCGTGAGCAACAAAATGGAGAAATCCATTGTGGTTCTGGTTGAGCGCCAGGTTAAGCACCCTCTGTACGGTAAGTACATGAAGCGTTCATCCAAAATTCATGCTCACGACGAGAGCAATCAGTGCAACATCGGTGACACCGTTACAATCCAGGAAACCCGCCCGGTCTCAAAGACCAAAAGCTGGGCTCTGGTGGAAGTCACCGAACGCGCATCGAAGGTGTAACTCGCCCGGACGGTGAGTCTTGTCGTAACGGCAAAGTGGTTTCTGCTGGAGAATAACCATGATTCAGACTCAAACAATGCTTGAAGTCGCGGACAACAGCGGTGCACGTCAGGTTATGTGCATCAAGGTCCTGGGCGGTTCACATCGGCGTTATGCCAGCGTTGGGGATATCATCAAGGTAACCGTTAAGGAAGCCATCCCCCGCGGTAAAGTGAAAAAAGGCCAGGTCCTGAAAGCTGTCGTTGTACGTACCCGTAAAGGTGTGCGTCGTCCCGACGGGTCGCTTATTCGTTTCGACGGAAACGCGGCAGTACTTCTGAACACTCAGGACGCACCCATTGGTACCCGTATCTTCGGTCCGGTTACCCGTGAACTGCGAAATGAGAAGTTCATGAAAATTATTTCACTGGCACCCGAAGTACTTTAAGGACCAGAGGCCGGTTATGAAAAAGATCAAACGAGATGACGAAGTAATCGTCACTACGGGGAAAGACCAAGGCAAACGTGGTAAAGTCCTGAAGGTTCAGGACGATGGCCGGGTTGTTGTTTCCGGGATCAATATGATCAAGAAACACACCAAGCCAAACCCGATGCTCGGCACCCCAGGTGGCATCGTCGAAAAAGAAGCACCTATCCAGGCTTCCAACGTGGCTATTTTTAATCCGCAGACCGGCAAAGCCGATCGCGTAGGCTTCCAGATCAAGGAAGACGGCGCTAAAGTGCGGATCTTTAAGTCCACGAAAGAAGTCGTCGATAACCAGTAAGCGGTGGTGGTTACGATGCTTAATATGAAAGAGCAGTACAGTAAGGAAGTGGTACCCGCCCTGCAGAAAGAGTTCAGCTACAAGAACATCATGCAGGTGCCGCGTATCGAAAAGATCACCCTGAATATGGGTGTCGGCGAAGCGGTCGGTGACAAGAAGCTGATTGAAAATGCCGTGGCGGATCTTGAAGCCTTGGCAGGTCAAAAAGCGGTTGTCACTTTGGCACGTAAATCCGTAGCGGGCTTTAAAATCCGTGAAGGTTGGCCGATCGGTTGTAAAGTTACCCTGCGCGGTGAGCGTATGTGGGATTTCTTTGATCGTCTGGTTCACATTGCGGTACCCCGCATTCGTGACTTCCGCGGTCTGAATCCCAAGTCCTTCGATGGTCGCGGTAACTACAGCATGGGTGTGCGTGAGCAGATCATTTTCCCCGAGATCGAGTACGACAGAGTCGACAAGATCCGTGGACTTGATATCACCATTACCACCACTGCCGGTACCGACGATGAAGGTCGCGAACTGTTGAAAGCCTTCGGCTTTCCGTTCAAGAAATAAGGAACGAGTGTAATGGCTAAGGTTTCCATGAAGAACCGCGAGTTCAAGCGCGAAAAAACCGTTGCGAAGTACGCAGCGAAGCGCGCAGAGCTCAAGGCGATTATCAAGAACCCGAATACCAGCGATGATGACCGTTGGGATGCACAGATGAAGCTGCAACAGCTTCCTCGTGATGCGTCTCCTTCGCGTCTTCGTAATCGTTGCCAGGTTACAGGTCGTCCCCACGGCGTTCTGCGCAAGTTCAAGCTGTCACGTATCAAGTTGCGTGAAGCTGGCATGCGCGGTGATGTCCCGGGCCTGACCAAAGCAAGCTGGTAAGGCAGGTACTCTGACCGCAGGTCAGGTGCCCGTTGGTAAGCGGTGCGGCGCGCCGCTGCACAACTAAAAAGATCAGGAGTCTCATACCAATGAGTATGCAAGATACGCTTGCGGATATGTTTACCCGTATCCGTAATGCACAGATGGCACAGAAGGCCGATGTGGCTATGCCGTCTTCAAAGATGAAGATCTCCGTAGCCCAGGTCCTTAAGGACGAAGGTTACGTAGCCGATTTTTCCGTCTCAGCTGACGCGAAACCCGAGCTGACCATTAACCTCAAGTATTTCGGTGGCAAGCCGGTTATTGAGGAAATTAAGCGGGTCAGCCGTCCGAGTCTGCGCCAGTACAAGGGCGCTGGGGAGCTGCCGAAGGTATCCGGTGGTCTGGGAGTCGCGATTGTCTCTACGTCCAAGGGCGTAATGACAGACCGCGCTGCACGTGCTGCCGGCGTGGGTGGCGAAGTCATCTGCACCGTATTTTAGGAGATACACATGTCCAGGGTTGCCAATAATCCTGTCGTGCTGCCTTCCGGTGTTGAGGTTAAGCTGAACGGACAGGAAATTAATGTGAAGGGGTCCAAGGGATCGCTTCAATTCACCATCCACCATGTGGTAGAGGTTACGCAGGAAGAAAACATTCTGCGCTTCGCACCCCGTGATGGAGCCAAACAGTCCCGCGCTCTTGCTGGTACTACCCGCGCATTGGTCAACAACATGGTGACCGGTGTGTCTGCAGGCTTCGAGCGCAAGCTCGCGCTGACGGGCGTAGGCTACCGTGCCCAGGCGCAAGGTAAGAAGCTCAATCTGACACTGGGTTTTTCACACCCGGTTGAATATGAGCTGCCCGAGGGGATTACCGCTGAAACTCCGTCCAATACGGAAGTTGTGATTCGCGGAATCGACAAGCAACAGGTTGGCCAGGTCGCTGCAGAAGTCCGCGCATTCCGTCCGCCAGAGCCTTACAAAGGCAAAGGTGTGCGTTATGCGGATGAGCAGGTCAGACGCAAAGAAGCCAAGAAGAAATAAGGCGGGACTATGAGCGCGAATAACGAAAGATTGCGTCGCGCACGCAAAGTGCGCATGAAGATCCGTAAGCTGGGCACCAACCGCCTGTGTGTACATCGTACACCCCGGCACATGTACGCCCAGGTTACGACTGCAGACGGCAGCAAGGTGCTGGCGGCTGCCTCCACGTTGGATAAGGACCTGCGCCAGGGTGCAACCGGTAACGTGGACGCTGCCAAAAAGGTCGGTCAGCTGATTGCTGAGCGTGCCAAGGCAGCAGGTGTAGAGCAGGTCGCTTTTGACCGCTCCGGTTACCGTTATCATGGTCGCGTCCAGGCTCTGGCCGACGCAGCCCGTGAAGCTGGCTTGCAATTCTAAGAGGTGGAGAAGATGAGCGTTAACGAACAGAAGGCGCCTGAGCTCCAGGAGAAGCTGGTTCAGGTCAATCGCGTCGCCAAGGTTGTTAAGGGCGGTCGTATTTTTGCCTTCACTGCACTGACTGTAGTGGGTGATGGTAAAGGACGCGTTGGTTTCGGTCGTGGCAAGGCGCGTGAAGTGCCGGTTGCGATCCAGAAAGCGATGGAAGCTGCACGCAAGAACATGGTCGACATCCCGCTTGACGGAAATACCCTGCAGTACGCGGTTAAAGCGCAGCATGGTGGCTCCAAGGTATACATGCAGCCTGCATCAGAAGGTACCGGTATCATCGCCGGTGGCGCGATGCGTGCGGTACTGGAAGTAGCGGGTGTGCAGAACGTACTGTCCAAGTGTTACGGGTCCACCAACCCGGTGAACGTGGTACGTTCCACCATCAAGGGTCTCCAGGCAACTCAAGCGCCTGAAGATATTGCAGCCAAGCGCGGTAAATCCGTGGAAGAGATTCTGGGTTGAAGTCATGGCGAACGCAAAAACGATCAAAGTAACACTGACCCGCAGCCCCATCGGCTGTCAGCCCAAGCACAAGTTGTGCGTCAAGGGCCTGGGTCTTCGTAAAATCGGTCACACCGTGGAAGTGGAAGATACACCTTCCATCCGCGGCATGATCAACCGGGTTAACTACCTGGTGCAGGTAGAGGAGAACTAAGATGCGTCTGAACGAACTTAGTCCGGAGCCTGGTTCACGTCCTGCCGCCAAGCGCGTGGGTCGCGGTATCGGTAGCGGCCTCGGCAAG
>OLHK01000429.1_pt1 | contig 11826 bp, 13 predicted proteins | sample 1609371 | NCBI WGS metagenome assembly OLHK01 (sample SAMN05416779, study PRJEB24817) | seawater metagenome | isolation source: Sea water | place: Canada:Atlantic | collected 2013-11
CTCTATTCGTCGGCAGCGTCAGATGTGTATAAGAGACAGAATCAAAGATAATCAAAATCTATGCCTTTCAATCTGCTTCTTATTTATAATGACTATAAATAAAAAAGATGCTTTATTATGAAAAATATTTAAGCATTAATTCGTAAATTTGCACGGATTTTTAGATAACTAATCTTTAATAAATATGTCAAAAGACATCAGAATTAAAAAGGGTTTAGACATAAAGTTGGTCGGTGAAGCCGAGAAAACCACAGAAAATGCAATTGTTAGCAATTTCTATTCCGTAAGGCCCGAAGATTTCCACAGCATTACACCAAAATTAGTAGCAAAAGAAGGAGCTAAAGTCAAGGCTGGAGAAACCTTGTTTTACAATAAGGATAACGAGGCTATGAAATTTGTTTCACCAGTTTCTGGTGAGGTCACTGAGGTTAAGCGAGGGGAAAGACGTCGTATTATGGCGATTAAAATTACCGCAGACAAAGAGCAGGTCCACGTTGATCACGGAAAATTTGATTTGTCAGCTGATGCTGAAAAAATAAAAGAACATTTGCTAGCTTCTGGCTGTTGGGCTTTTATAAAGCAACGTCCTTACGATGTTGTTGCAAAAGCAGATAGAACTCCAAAGGCTATATTTGTTTCAGGTTATGCAAGTGCACCATTAGCAGCAGATTTAGATTATACCTTACAAGGTAAAGAGGCTGAATTACAAGCTGCCATTTCTACGTTATCTAAATTAACGGAAGGAGGAGTGCATGTTTCAGTAGGGAATAAATCAAATTCGCCTTTAGCCAATTTAGAAGGTGTTACAATACATAAGGTCTCTGGGCCACATCCTTCTGGAAATGTTGGTACATTGATCAATAAAGTGAGTCCTGTAAATAAAGGAGAAACTGTATGGACGGTCAGCGCACAAGATCTAGTAATCATAGGTGAGTTGCTGTTAACAGGGAAATTTAATGCTGAGCGCGTAGTTGCGTTAGCAGGTTCTTCGGTTAAAAAACCACGTTATTTCAAAACTAAAATAGGTTCAGAAATCTCTACTATGGTTTACGATAATGGTGTTGATAAAGATGGAAATGACCGTTTTATTTCTGGAAATGTCTTATCAGGAAAACAAGTTGCGCCAGATGGTCACTTAGATTATTATAGCAATATTATTTCTGTGATTCCGGAAGGTGATGATTATGAGTTTTTTGGTTGGAACAAACCCGTTTTTGATAAAGTTTCGACATCTAGAGCATTGACGTTTTCTTGGATGAGTCCTAATAAGAAATACGAGTTAGACACCAATACAAATGGTGAGCATCGTGCATTTGTTCTCACAGGAAATTACGAAGAAGTATTTCCGTTAGATATATATCCTTTACAAATTTTAAAAGCTTGTATGTATCAAGATTTAGATGAAATGGAAGCTTTAGGAATGTACGAAGTGGCACCAGAAGATTTTGCACTGACAGAATTTATTTGTGTGTCTAAACAGCCACATCAAAAAATAATAAGAGAAGGATTAGACTTAATGCTTGAAGAAATAGGATAATAAATGTCACCTTTAGCATAGTCGAAAAGGTTTAACATATTTAGAATATGGGTTTAAAACAAAATTTACACAATCTTAAAGAAAAGTACAAAGGCAAAAAGATGGCACCAGCTTTCAATGCGCTTCATACTTTTCTGTACTTGCCTAATGAGACAACTCACAACGGGACGCACATTAAGGCAGCAGACGATTTAAAACGAACAATGAATACCGTTATCATGGCATTAATACCATGTTTAATTTTCGGTATGTTTAATGCTGGATACCAACATTATTTAGCTTTAGGAGAAATTGAAGCTGCCAATGGGTTTTTGGGAGCATCTTTCTGGACGATTGATAATCTAATTATTGGAGCTTGGACAGTTTTACCGTTAGTAGCTGTTTCATATGGAGTAGGACTTGCAGTAGAATTTCTATTCGCTGTAATAAAGGGCCACGAAGTTGAAGAAGGTTATTTGGTGACAGGAATGTTAGTGCCTTTGATTGTACCAGTTGATATTCCCTTATGGATGTTATCTGTAGCAGTTATCTTTGGAGTTGTTATCGGCAAAGAAGTTTTTGGAGGAACAGGAATGAATATTCTTAACCCAGCATTAACGATTCGTGCATTCTTATTCTTCGCCTATCCAACTTGGATGTCTGGAGATAAAGTATGGGTACATGGTGCCGCAGAACGTGCTGGAACTCCAGATGCCATTTCAGGTGAAACCATTTTAGGTAGTCTGGCTCAAAATAAAGAAGCTGGTTATGAAATTATGGATATGTTCTATGGAATAATACCAGGTTCAGTTGGTGAAACATCTACACTTTTAATTTTATTGGGAGGTTTATTTTTAATCTTTACCAAAGTGGGCAGTTGGAGAATAATGCTTTCTTCTGTAGTAGGAGCTATAGTAATGGGCTTAATATTTAACGGAGTTGTTGAAGCAGGTTGGATTACAGAATCAAGTAAGTTCTACGGTTTAATGAGTACTGAATTCTGGCAACATTTATTAATAGGTGGTTTTGCCTTTGGTGTTGTCTATATGGCAACAGACCCTGTAACAGCATCTCAGACCAATAAAGGTAAATGGATTTATGGTTTCTTAATTGGAATTATTTCTATTATGATTCGTGTATTTAATCCAGCATATCCAGAAGGAGTAATGTTGGCAATTCTATTAATGAATGTATTCGCACCAACAATTGATCATTATGTGATTCAAGGTAATGTAAAGCGTAGAATGAAGCGTGTAAAAGTTAAAGCAGCATAATTATGGCAATAGATACAGATAAAAATAGCTATACCGTCATCTTTTCAATCGTAATGGTTGTTGTAGTTGGCGCTATATTGGCAGGTTTGGCTTCAGGTTTAAAACCTATGGTTAAAGCCAATGAAAGATTTGAAAAGCAACAGAATATTCTTTACGCATTGGGTGTAAATAACAACGAGGGAGCCAATGATGTTGAGTTTATTTCAACTGATAATGTTGAAGAGGAATTCAAAAAATATATCAAAAAGCAATATGTGTTTCAAGGAGGTGAACTAAAAGAAAACGACGAGGCTTACTTGATAGATATAAAAAAAGAAGAAACAAAGGCTAAAAATGACGATTACGAAAGACGACTTCCAATTTTTATAGGAGAAAAAGAAGGAAAAGAAGTTTATATCGTACCCGTAAGAGGAAAAGGACTTTGGGATGCAATTTGGGGCTTTGTGGCTTTAGATAAGAGTATGACGATTCAAGGAGTGTATTTTGATCATAAAGGTGAAACACCAGGTTTAGGTGCTGAAATTAAGCAACGTTATTTCATGGATGATTTTACCGGTGAAAAATTCTTGGATGGTGGAGTTTTTAAAGGTATTTCAGTTGCCAAAGGAAACAATGATCCAAAAAATTTAATAAAAGACGATCAAGAAGTTGATGCCTTAGCAGGTGCAACTATTACGGGAGATGGACTTGCGGTAATGTTAAGCAAGGATATTAAAATGTATATGCCTTATTTCAAGACCTTAAAATAAAATTATTGTATGGGACTTTTATCAAAAAAAGATAGCAAACTAATAATGGATCCTTTAGCGGATAACAACCCTATTACCATTCAGGTATTGGGTATTTGTTCTGCATTGGCAATTACGGCACAGTTAAAACCATCTATTGTAATGGCGATTTCTGTAATGTTTGTAATGGGAGTTGGTAACGTGGTAATTTCGTTAATGCGAAATATCATTCCTTCAAAAATTAGAATTATAGTACAACTTGTGGTTGTAGCAACGTTAGTAATTATAGTAGATCAAGTACTAAAAGCGTTTGCCTATACATTAAGTAAAGAACTGTCTGTATTCATTGGATTGATTATTACCAACTGTATTATTATGGGACGTTTTGAGGCTTTTGCTTTGGGCAATGGAGTATGGAGGTCTTTCTTGGATGGTATAGGAAATGCACTTGGATATGGTGTAATCTTAATCATTGTAGGGTTTTTTAGAGAACTTTTAGGTTCTGGAACTTTATTCGGATTTAAAGTACTTGGTGATCCTGTTGAAAAAACAGGGTTGTATGCTATTGGATATGAGAACAACGGTTTTATGGTCTTGCCTCCAATGGCATTGATTGTAGTTGGTATCATCATTTGGGTGCAACGTAGTAGAAACAAAGATTTAATAGAAGACTAATCAGTATGCAGTTTGCAGTCGCAGTTAGCAGTAAATAATTGTAAACTGAGACTGAAACTGAAAACTAAAAGAATATGGAACATATAGAATTATTTTTTAAATCGATATTTGTAGATAACATGGTATTCGCATACTTTTTGGGTATGTGTTCTTACTTGGCTGTATCTAAAAAAGTATCAACCGCTGTTGGTTTGGGTGCTGCCGTTATCTTCGTTTTGGCGATAACTGTACCTTTAAACTGGTTGTTAGATCAATATTTATTACAAGAGGGAGCGTTAACTTGGTTGGGTCCTGAATTTGCTGACTATGACTTGAGCTTCTTATCATTCATAATGTTTATCGCAACTATTGCAACCATGGTACAATTGGTAGAAATCATTGTTGAAAAATTCTCACCTTCCTTATACAATTCATTGGGTATATTTTTACCATTAATTGCTGTAAACTGTGCCATTTTGGGTGGATCTTTATTTATGCAATCTCGTGAAATCGAAACATTAGGTTTAGCATTAAATTATGGTGTAGCTTCAGGAATTGGATGGTTTTTGGCAATCTTAGCTATTGCTGCTATTAGAGAGAAAATTAGATATTCAAACGTACCGGCTCCATTGCGAGGTTTAGGAATTACATTTATCATTACAGGTTTAATGGCAATTGGATTTATGAGTTTTGGTGGTATGTTAACAGGTGGAGAAGAAGAAGCAACTGAAGAAAGTAGAGAGGATACAGTTGGAATGGTAAATACAACTTCAACTTCAGAAAAAAATACAGAAACTGATCTTAAGTTAGAAATAACCGAAGACACCAATAAATAATAATGCAGATTATGATATTAGCGGCAAGTACATTAGGAACAGTTATAGCTACAGTAGCAGCGTTTTTGGTCGTAACTTTATTGTTAGTGACTTTACTTTTAGTAGTAAAACAAAAACTGTCTCCATCTGGTCCAGTGAAAATAACTATTAACGGCGAACGTGAAATTGAAGTCGCTTCTGGTGGCACATTATTAAACACTTTAGGAAGCAACAAAGTATTTTTACCATCTGCTTGTGGTGGAGGTGGAACTTGTATTCAATGTGAGTGTCACGTCCTTTCTGGAGGTGGTGAAGCACTACCTACAGAAACACCTCATTTCAGTAGAAAAGAATTAAAAGAAGGAGCACGTTTATCTTGCCAAGTGAAAGTGAAGCAGGATATGGAAATCACCATACCTGAAGAAGTTTTTGGTATTAAAAAATGGGAAGCTACTGTTGTAAGAAATTATAATGTGGCATCTTTTATAAAGGAATTTGTTGTAGAAATTCCTGAAGATATGGGTTATAAAGCAGGTGGTTATATCCAAATTGAAATTCCACCATGTGAAATAAAATTTGAAGATATGGATATTACTGCTCACCCAGAAGAGCACGAAACTCCAGATAAATTTCAGGCAGAATGGGATAAGTTTAATCTTTGGCCATTGGTCATGAAGAATACCGAAACTGTTGAGAGAGCCTATTCTATGGCTTCATATCCAGCAGAAGGACGCGAAATTATGTTGAATGTGCGTATTGCGACTCCACCATGGGATCGAAATAAAAACGGATGGATGGATGTTAATCCTGGGATTGCTTCATCATACATTTTTGCCCAGAAAGAAGGAGATAAGGTAACAATTTCTGGTCCTTATGGTGAATTCTTCATTAACGAATCTGAAAGTGAAATGCTTTACGTTGGTGGAGGTGCAGGTATGGCACCAATGCGTTCGCATTTATACCATTTATTTAAAACTTTAAAAACAGGTCGTAAAGTAACGTATTGGTATGGAGGGCGTTCTAAACGTGAATTATTCTATATAGATCATTTTAGAGAACTAGAAAAAGACTTCCCTAACTTTAAATTCTATATGGCACTTTCTGAGCCTATGGAAGAAGATAACTGGAAAGTAAAAGATAGTATTGACGATGAAGGAGATGGATTTGTTGGGTTTATTCACAATTGTGTTATAGATAACTACTTAAACCATCATGAAGCACCAGAAGATATAGAATTATATTTCTGTGGTCCTCCATTAATGAACCAAGCGGTTCAGAAAATGGGAGAGGATTTTGGTATTCCAGATGAGCATATTAGATTTGATGACTTTGGAGGCTAGTTGCGTTTAGCAAAATCGCCAATGGGTTAATCATACGATAAGCTCGTTTTACGCATATTTATCATAAAGAAAGCCAATGCAAAAATGCATTGGCTTTCTTTATTGGTTTTATTGAATTTCTATTGTTCTAAGTCATCCAAAACTTCTTCAGAAATACGTTTTAAAGTTTCAATATTTATTGGTTTCACTACAAAGTTTGAAACGTTCTGGTAATTTTTTACTCTATTTTTATCTGCAGGATCAATAGATGAGCTTACTATATAGATTAGAATCTTTTGCTTTTGCTTAGTTTCAATCTTTGTAAATTCATCCAAAAACTGCCAACCATCCATAATTGGCATATTAATATCTAAGAGTATAACTTCTGGAATGTTTTGCCCTGAGAGCACAATAGGTTTTAAGTTGTCTATTGCTTCTTTTCCATCTTTAAAAATCATAAAGGAATTACAAAAATCTGCTAGTTGCATTATACGTTTTGCACCAAAGATGAATATTGGATCATCATCCACTATGCATGCAATATCAATTTTTTTCATGTCTTATAAAAATTAGATTAAAGGTTGTTCCTACGTTGACTTCACTTTCAACTTCAATTTGTCCGCCTACAGCTTCAATTTGGTTTTTTGTTATAAATAATCCTAAACCACGAGAATCTTTATGTTTGTGAAATGTCTTGTACATACCAAAAAGTTTATTACCATGTTTCTCCAAGTCAATTCCAAGGCCATGATCCTTAATTTGTAATACTATTTTGTTCTTTTTTGCAAAAGCATATACCTCAATCTTAGCAGGTTCATCTGCTTTTTTGTACTTAATAGCATTGGTTAAAAAGTTAAGAATAATACTATCTAAATAAGCAGGAATACCTTTTACATAGATATCAGCATCAATATCCATACAGATTTTAGTTTTTGATTCAATAATCTGTGCCGAGATACTTTTAAAAGCTTTATTAAAGATATCAAGTAAATTGATTGGCTCTAGCTCAATATCATTTTTAACATTTATTGCTGCAACTTCATTTAGGTTTTCAACTGTTTCTCCCAAATGGTTAACGGCTTCTTTTATCAAGGGAAAGATTTCATTTTTGGTAGTTTCTGGCATATCCATTTTCATAATATCCAATAACATATCTAAATTACCATAATGTGACCTTAAGTTATGAGATACAATGTGAGCAAAATTCAGCAATCTTTTATTTTGATTCTCCGTGGTTTCTAACAACTGTTCAACTTTACTGCTACTTTTCTTTATATCTGTTAAATCATTGATTTGAACCACAAAATGCTGTGGCTCTCCTTTGTCATTTTTTACAAGGGTAGAAGAGACTAAAGTCCAAACTATGTCACCCTTTTTACTGATATAACGGATTTCAGTTTCAAAATGGTTAATTGTACCATTTACCATATCATTTACACCCTTATAACCTATTTTCTTATCCTCAGGATAGGTAATATCTACAAAGGGAGTCTCCATTAATTCCTCACGGCTGTAACCTAATGTATCACAAAGACTTTTGTTGATTTTAAGCCAATTTCCTTTAAGATCTAAAATAGCCATTCCAACAACAGCATGGTCAAAAGTTCTTCGCAATTGCTCCTCTTTAAAGGCTAATTTTTTAGAATTTTTGGTTTTTTCATCTATATCTTGAAAAAGGCCTTGTACTTTAACACATTCTCCGTTTTCGAATATAGGCTGACCAATAGATCTTACCCATTTTTCGTTTCCTTTCGCAGTAATTATTTGAAGTTCTGTATCAAAGCTTTCGTGTTTTTCTATGCTATCTGTAAAGAGTTTTGTTATAGTATCGCGACTATAGCCTTCTTTATAGTAAGATAGACTGGTTTCAACATTTGGTATATAGTCTGAAGAAACTTCATGGATGTTTTTTGTTTCTTCACTCCATGTTAAAATATTGCTTTTAAGATCTACTTCCCAAGTGCCTATTACGGCAGCTTTTTGAATAAAATCAAATAAGGAATCTTCACTTTGGGGCAAAGCGGTTGAGGTTTTAATGAGGGTCATAACAAAATAGGGTTAATAGTTAAAGCAAACATAGACTTAATTTAAAAAAAAACCTAATGAAATACAGATTTTAACGCTTAACGTTGTTTTTTTGTAGGATAAAATTTACAATTTTAATTAAATTGATGTTTCAGGTTGGTGAAGTTGAGATAAAGAGTTTTTATGGAAAGGGGTAAAATAATCCATTACATTATCGATATTATCTATTTTACATAGATAACTCACAACAAAGTACAGTCCATTAAATAATGTGTCTTTGTCTAAAGGGTTTTTAGGTTTTTTACATTTGCCGTTGAGAGGACCAACATAGCCACAACCTTTTAAAAATTCAGATTCTATATTAAGTAGTTGAATGGGTGAATACCCATTAAATTTTCTTCCAAAATTTTGATGCACTAAACCTATGTAGTTCAATCTAAGAGAGCCGTGAATATCTGATAGATGTTTCCAACTATCTGTATTATCCAATATGTTGCCAACAGCACATTGTTTGCAATCTTCGGGATTTAGTGTATTATTATGGAATGCTTTATATAGTTTGTTTATTGCGTTTTCAAATCGTGCTGAAGCATGCATGGCATTTTATTTTTGAAAATAAAAGGTACAAAAAAGTAAGATTAATTTCAAAAAAGAAGTTATGAAGAACTACTTGTACTCCATTATTAAAAATACGGCAGTGGTTTTACCAATGTTTAAAACCTCATGTGTTGTTATGGAGTCGTTGCTAAAGCCGTAACCTTTTGGCACATCAACTTCACGAGTTCCTTTATGATCTGTAATTCTGAATTTTCCACCTTTTAACGTATAGCCATAATGAGGATTGTGATAGTGCTTTTGGTGACCAACATTGGGAGGGAACGTGCATTTAAGTACACGAAGTTCACTATTGTCTTCTAAAACTTCACAAACTGAATTGCCTTCCCAACCAGCTTCTAGTGGGTCTGGAAGATTTGGTTTCTTCTTACAATTTAAAAGGCAAACACTTATTGTTAACAGAGCTATTATATTGATTTTATTTAGGGCTATTTTCATGGTTTAATTTTTTGCCTTAAGTATGTAGGTTTCATTATCATAAATTTATTGGGAATTTATTGTTTTTTAAATCACCTTCTATTAATTCATTTAATTTTTGAAGATGGTTGGTCATTGTACTATGCGTAAATTTAAGTCCAGTATTGTTCATTACAGAAAGTTTTAATCATTTATAAATTCTTTTTTCTTCAGCAATGTATTGTATGCAGGAGCGACTGTAGCAACTGCAATTTGTGAAGGTTCATTAAAAGAGAGTATTCCGGTCTTGGCTGTTTTTTGAATGTCGAGTAAGTTGAGCATTAAAGGTACTCCTCATATTCTCGGTACATGTGAAGTTCTATTCTCTGTAATCATAGATTTTCTGATGTTTTTAAAGAATTTTATCATTGCTTATTCTGTGCTTTCATTATTTATTTTCAATTCAGATTCAATAAGTTTTATTAAATCTTTCATTGCTTTATCTAGGTTTTCCCGACGATCGATTACATCTTGTGTAAAGGTGAGTTTCATTCCTAACAAATTTCTAATTCTTTTATCTCCAAGTATTTCTTTGTAATTATTTATAGATTCTTTAACAGTATTTATTTCTGGAATATTGGTTTTAAGTAAAGGAATAAAATTGATGTTTTGCTCTAAAATATCATCTATTCTAATTTGATGCACACTCAATCTATCTTCAAGAATGTCATTAAGTTTATTAAACCTAAAGTCTAAATCACTAAATTTTTCATTAATCACTTTGCTTTTAATTAAGCTCAGTTTATTGGTGTTTTTTAAATTGATATAAGTATTTATTGTAGGAAGGTTGCTTTGCAAATCCCAAACAGCACTTTTAAAAATTGAATCTGAAATAGTGTTTGCATTAACTTCTTCTGGTTTAGGTTTAAGTCCTAGGATGCCAATTAGTAATTGTTTTAAGTCCTTTTCTTCAGAAATTAATACTTCTGATTGTTGGTTGGCTAGAATTAGATTTTCATGCAAACTTACTAGTATAGCTTTTTCTTCAATATTAGCTTTTCGGTTTTCATTCCAATTATTTATCTGTAATGCAATGAGAATACCAATGACAACTAAGATAATTTCTCCAATAGCGTATAATAGATATTTGCTGAATTTGTTTTCGGCAAACAATTGCTGTCTTATTTTTCTAAAAAATTTAATCATAATCTATCTCAATGCAGTTTGTAATATATTTTAAAAGGAAACTTGAAGTATTTTTGCTTCAATTATTTAATATTTACAAAGTGTTTTCTGGTTTTTGCATATCAAATACTTTGTTCATTTTGATTTACTTGATAATTGAATTTTAGTACAGAATATTGTCAAAAACTTTTTCTAAATAGCGTTCTCTCATCACAAGCTTTTTGTCTGAGTGAAAAACTTCAAGCATTTCTTTTTTGAGATTGTTTAATTCCTGTGGTGAGTATTCGTGCTGGTGAATAGCATCTTCTATTTTCTCAAAGCAACCATCTTCTTCATCACAGCAAAATTCGTCGTAGATGCGATTAAAGGTTACAAAATCGGTTTTAGATTTTATCAGAGCAATTTCTTCTTCTGATTCTTCTTTGTCAAACTTTGCACATAGCAAAAGGATATAAATCTTTAGTTCTTCTTTAGACCAATGTGCCATTTCGTTTTTCATGTGTTATTGTTTTAAGATTATTTTTATGGTTTGTTCTACTGCCTTTTTTAACTAGTCCGATAATTCTTTATCTATTAATCCAATAAGTTTGTTAGACATGTTTCTCATTTGCTCTAATTGACCGTTCATAACCGTAAACTCGTAAACTGCCATAACAAACCCGTTTTTGTGCTTACCATCTTTAAGGAGGATTTCAAAATTACTTCGTGGCAGTTCTAAATTTTCTCCTGCTCTTCCATTCCTAACATCGAAATTATATTGTTTTGTCAGTGGATTGAGATCTAATACTTTAAAAGATGGTTCGTATAACAAAACTTCTGTATCAAACCGATAATGCTCTTCTTCGCCTTTTAATTCTTTATAAAGGGCATCAATATTTAAAAGACTATTTTTTATGGAATCGTTTGAAATTAAAGCCAGGTTACCAGAATTGGTTAACTCTAAAAAGGTATTGTTGTTTTGATAGAATTTATGCCAGATATAAACATTTAGAAGGTTGTTATTTAGGTTGTTGAGATCTGTTAGTGGCTTTCCTTCGTAATATTCTAAAACCACATTGGCCGATTGGATTTGTGATTTTCTTTTTTCAATAAAATTATCAATAGTAGTATTATTAAGAACCAAATCGGTTTTAATGTTTTTGAGATAATTGACCTCCTTTGTTCTTGCTTTTTTTGCTTCATTAGTGTTGTTTATTTGCAGGGCAAGTAAAATACCAATAACCACAAGAATAATTTCACCAATAGCATAAAGGCTGTCTCTTATACACATCTCCGAGCCCACGAGACAGGCAGAAATCT
>OLHK01000449.1_pt1 | contig 11465 bp, 12 predicted proteins | sample 1609371 | NCBI WGS metagenome assembly OLHK01 (sample SAMN05416779, study PRJEB24817) | seawater metagenome | isolation source: Sea water | place: Canada:Atlantic | collected 2013-11
CGAGATTTCTGCCTGTCTCGTGGGCTCGGAGATGTGTATAAGAGACAGAAATAAGATTGCTGCGATAATTAAGGTTGTTTTTCTCATGGTGTAGTTTTTTAAAGTACTTTGTAATTCAAAGTAAATAGATAAATTTTTTTGATTTTAAGTTTTAGTTTGATGCTATATTCATGTTCTGTATGTCTTTTTTGTATGCTGCTGGTAAAATGATTTCTTTTAAGGCCCAATCTAACTTGATGCTTCTGAAAATTTTATAAATGAAAATCAATGGTTTTAATAATGATGTTTTTCTAAAGTTCAATAATGCTCTAGCTGTATTTGGTAGTAATAGAATTTGTGATTCTAATAACAAACGATATCTAAAAAAGCCTAAATGTTTTTGGTATTGTTTGTAAAGGTCTTTGGTATAATTTCCGTTATATAGGTTGCTTTCTAAATGTAATTGCCTCGCAGTCTCAAAGTCTGGGTAGGTAAGAGGTAAATTTTTTAATCCCATTCTTGTTCCTACTCTTGTAAATACATCCAATACATCTTGTTTTTCTGAAACCTGTAATTCTCTTTCAAGAATTTCATAAGATCTTATGGAATAATCAATCAGCATAAAAAGCACATCTTTATAAGCCCAATCAGGTATGGCTTGTCCACGTTTTTGTTCTACCGATTTATGTATTGCTGTAATATTATCAATAGCCTTTAGCGCATCATCTTTTTCCGAAAATACGATGGCTCTCGCATAATTTACGGTAGAAAATAATCTGCCCAAAGGATCTTTAGGAAGTTTACCTGTAAAATAGAGCCAATCCACAGCTTTGTTAAGTGCAAATTCTGCAGATGCACCAGCAAAAACCATAAGTATGGTGTCGCTATTTCCCCAGATTTCTCTAACTATTGAATTTTTATTTACAAAGTATTCCATTTTGTTTTACGCTTTCAAAAACGGTTATTCCTTTTTGTTTATTAATTTTTCAAGTGCTTCAATATGTTTTTTAAATTCTGCTTTACCAAGTTTAGTGGTACTGTATCTCGTGTTTGGTTTCCGGCCAATAAATTGTTTTTCGACTAAAATATATTCGGCTTTTTCCAGTGCTTTTGTGTGGCTTGCCAAGTTACCGTCAGTTGCACCCAACAGTTCCTTCAGCATATTGAAATCGGCATACTCGTTCACCATTAAAACAGACATAATACCAAGCCTTATTCTGTGGTCAAAGAGTTTATTTATGTTTGTAATTATACTCAAACTTTAGATTTATGTTTAAAATTACTCAAAACTGCGATTAAAAACTGATTACTTTTTTACGTCATATTTAAAATGCATCCAACTGCCATAAATAATATGCATAATACCAAACCCAATAATCCAAAGCCAAAAGCCGTAACCAGGATATAAAGCGGCAACGAGACCTAAGACAATTTGAATAAACCCTAAATACTTTATATCACCAATACTGTATTTTGAAGCACTGACCAAGGCCAATCCATAAAAAATGAGCATTAATCCACTTGTTTGCCCATATTTACCTTGACTTAAAATGATTAAAATATATAAACCACCTGCAACCAATGGAATTAAAAAGTTGAACAATAAACGACGAGATGAGTTATCCCAAATTTTCTCACCATTTTGTTTTGCTTTTCTTGTGGTGAGTAGAATACCTGTGACAATACTGAAAGCTGCCACTAAAAACAAAATTAACATTACAGTTCTAAAAATCCAACCCTCTATAATTAGTGTACCATTGTTGTATGTTGTCACTAACCAATATGTTAAAGCAGCTCCTATGAGTGCGTAGATGCCAGCTAAAATTCCTGATAAACCGCTCAATGAAATAAAACGGGAGGATTTATTCATAAGATTTTTAATCTCACTAATGTCTTTTAAGTAATTTTCGTTGCTCATAATTTAAAGTACTTTGAAATACAAAGTAAAAGAATTTATTTGAATTGAACAAAATTATTTTGATAGATATTACTTAAATTTAACAAATAACCAATACAACATTTAACATGATAGAACTTTTATTAGCCATAGCTAACATCTCAGGAGGGATTTTACTCGCCTTGGCAACATTGGACAAATGGGATGGAGAAAGTAACTTTTTTAATAAGATAGCAGGTTTCTTGGCACCTTTTCAAACAGTAATTGGTCTTGGGTTAATCATCTTGGCAATACTCGAATTTTGGGACGGTCTATTATTTAATATTATAAGTATTCTTGGTGGAATCTTACTCTTAACCCACGTATTTGTTAAAGTCCCATCAATTGAATCTGGTTTAAGAAAATTATCCGATAAATTGATGCCTTTTAAAGCCATCATCGGAATTGCACTTATTGTTATTGGTATTTTGGGTTTGTTCTAAACTAGAATTTTGAATCCAGCCGAAACTCACATATTAAAACAACTAAAACCTTACAAATCCATTTTTTGCATTTGCAGGTTTTACAGAGCATATCTTACAAGAGGCAAATTTTGTTGTACAAATGGAGAATGTCTTGTTATTATTTAGGTAAACGTCCAATGTGTTACATGCATCAAAGCAAAGACTACGTGGATATTAGTTTTTGGCATTCTACACATTTATCAAAAAAATTGGATGTGTATTTGGTTTCCGAAAAACGCAAAAAAAATCCTTTCGTTATTAATTCTTAAAAGAAATAGACGATACGTTTTTTACAGCTATATTAAAGGAAGTGGAAAGCTTTAAAGAAAAAAGTTTTATAAGTCTTAGATAGAAAATTTTTAAGACAATTTTGAATATGATGTTTAGACTTGATTTTTTGGTAATTAACCGAATACCTAATAATTAAAAGCTTTTTACTGTTTTTCTAATTGCCACTAAATTGGTCAGTAATCCTTCCAAACTATCTAAGTTAAGCATATTTGCACCATCACTTTTTGCATTTGCAGGATCAAAATGTGTTTCAATAAATAAACCATCAACATTATTTACAACACCAGCTCTGGCAATGGTTTCTATCATATCTGGTCGTCCTCCGGTAACACCAACACTTTGGTTGGGTTGTTGCAAAGAATGTGTTACATCCAAAACTGTTGGAGCGTATTGGCGCATAGTTGGGATGCCTCTAAAATCTACAATCATGTCTTGGTAGCCAAACATGGTGCCTCTATCGGTAATCCAAGCCTTTTCGTTACCTGCATCTTTCACTTTTTGTACGGCATGTTTCATGGCTTCTGGGCTCATAAATTGTCCTTTTTTCAAGTTGACCACTTTTCCTGTTTCTGCAGCAGCTACGACTAAATCGGTTTGTCTTACTAAAAATGCAGGAATTTGAAGTACATCTACATATTCTGCTGCCATAGTAGCATCAGAAACTTCGTGGATGTCTGTAACTGTTGGCACATCAAAAGTTTCAGAAACTTTTCTTAATATTTTTAAAGCTTTTTCATTACCGATACCTGTAAAACTATCAATTCTACTTCTATTTGCTTTTTTGAAACTGCCTTTAAAGACATAGGGAATTTCGAGCTTATTTGTAATAGAAACTACTTTTTCGGCGATGCGAAGCGCCATGTCTTCTCCTTCAATAGCACAAGGACCGCAAAGCAAAAAGAAATTATCAGAATTTGTGTGTTTTAATTTTGGAATGGTTGTCAAAGCAAATGGACTTAAATGTTAAGTTTCAAAGATACAATTAGAAAAGAGAATAAACTAATATACAAATCAACGAATACACTATTTTAAAACATTTTTTTAACACTGTTTCTTACAATCCAAAGCGACATTACAAAGTTACCGATAACTAATAATCCACCGTAAAATAGTAACTCTTTTGAGGATTCTGACCAATTTAAAATATTAAGAATATTTGATAAGTAGGCCAAAATTAAATAAGAAGATAAACAAACAAAGACAATGCCTAATGAAAAATTTAATTTCCTGTTAGGTTTAATTAATTGCCATAAAAATGGAATCCCAAACAAAAGAATTGGATATGCGGAGATGCCGTCACTCTTATTAATATCCGTAAACCAATACGCAATTACGGATAGGAAATAAAGATAAGGGATAAACCTGGTGTACTTACTAATTGCATTCATCTGTGTTAAGTTTTAGGGTTCAGATGTAAACAGCCCAATTAGCGGTATTTTTAGGGCAGGCGTTCACTATTAATCAGTTCTTTGGAATGTAAGATACAAACTCATTTCATTTCATAAATAAAATATAACATATTATTAACGAAGTGAGGTAAATAAGATGTACCTTTGCGCGCTTAGAATCAGCATCAGTTATGGCTAAGATTAAAAATATTGCAATTATTGCACACGTTGACCATGGTAAGACAACCTTGGTAGATAAGATTATGTATCACTGTCAGTTATTCCGTGAAAATGAGAATACAGGTGACCTAATTCTAGATAATAATGATTTAGAAAGAGAACGTGGTATTACTATCACCTCTAAAAATGTTTCGGTAATCTATAGAGATACTAAAATTAACATTATTGATACTCCAGGTCACGCCGATTTTGGTGGTGAGGTAGAGCGTGTTTTGAACATGGCAGATGGTGTTTTGTTATTGGTTGATGCTTTTGAAGGTCCAATGCCTCAAACACGATTTGTACTTCAAAAAGCAATCGATTTAGGTTTAAAACCTTGTGTAGTTGTCAATAAAGTTGATAAAGAAAACTGTACGCCAGATGAGGTGCACGAAAAGGTTTTTGATTTGATGTTTGAGCTAGGTGCAGAAGAATGGCAGCTAGATTTTCCAACGGTTTACGGTTCAGCAAAAAATAACTGGATGAGTGAAGATTGGAAGGAGGAAACAGAAAACATAGAGCCATTATTAGATATGGTAATTGAGCATATTCCTGAACCAAAAATTGAAGAAGGAACAACCCAAATGCTAATTACATCTTTAGATTTCTCTTCATTTACAGGTAGAATTGCTATTGGACGTTTAACAAGAGGTGATTTAAAAGTAAACCAGCAGATTTCTTTAGTGAAAAGAGATGGTTCAATCGTAAAAAACAGAATTAAAGAGCTTCATATTTTTGAAGGCCTTGGTCGTAAAAAGGTAGAAGAAGTACAAACAGGTGATATTTGTGCAATTGTTGGTCTTGAAGGTTTTGAGATCGGTGATACCGTTGCAGATTTCGAAAATCCTGAAGGATTAAAAACTATTGCTATTGATGAGCCAACAATGAGTATGTTGTTTACAATTAACGATTCGCCTTTCTTTGGTAAAGATGGAAAGTTTGTAACATCTCGTCATATAAAAGATAGATTAACCAAAGAATTAGAAAAAAACTTAGCATTGCGTGTTGAAGAAACTGACAGTGCAGATAAATTTATGGTATTTGGCCGTGGTGTCTTACACTTATCGGTATTAATTGAAACCATGCGTCGTGAAGGATATGAGCTTCAGATTGGTCAGCCACAAGTAATCATCAAGGAAATTGATGGTGTAAAATGTGAACCATTTGAAGAAATGACTATTGATTTACCTGAAAATGTTTCTGGTAAAGCCATAGAAATGGTAACTATGCGTAAAGGTGAAATGTTGAGCATGGAAGCTAAAGGAGACCGTATGGTTTGTGAGTTTATAGTGCCATCACGTGGTATTATTGGTTTACGTAACCAATTATTGACAGCTACGGCTGGTGAAGCTATTATGGCTCACCGTTTCGTAGATTACAAGCCATTAAAAGGTGGTATTCCAGAACGTCAAAATGGCTCTTTAGTTTCAATGGAAAACGGACAAGCTATTCCTTATTCAATAGATAAATTGCAGGATAGAGGTAAGTTCTTTGTAGATCCAGGTGAAGATATTTACGAAGGACAGGTTATTGGAGAAAACTCAAGAGGTGATGATATGACTGTTAACGTTACTAAAACTAAAAAGTTGAGTAATGTTCGTTCATCTGGTGCAGATGATAAGGCTAAGATTGTACCTGCAATTAAGTTTTCTTTAGAAGAAGCCTTAGAATATATTCAAAAAGATGAATACGTTGAGGTGACACCAAATCACTTAAGGTTGCGTAAAATCTATTTAAAAGAAGTAGATCGTAAACGTAACAAAACGATATAAATAACTTTTAAGTTATAGAATAGAAAAGAGAGATGCGTTATGTGTTTCTCTTTTTTATTACTTTCATTTTATATTTAAAATCCTAATGAAATTTTTAGATCGTTTTTTGCAGAATTGGCGTATAAATAAGGCGGTGCCATATGTGAGAGCAAACGATAAGGTTTTGGACATCGGTTGTTATGATGATTCTCTTTTCAAAAAACTTTCTACCAAGCCAATAAGTTGGAGTATAGGTTTAGACCCTTTATTACCAAGCGATTTTAAAACTGAAAATTATATCTTAAAAAAAGGAAAATTCCCAGAGAGTATACCATCAACAGAGTCATTTAATTGTATAACAATGTTGGCTGTGCTAGAGCATATTCCTAAGAAGGAGCAACTTAAGTTAAGTAGAGATTGTTACAGCTATTTAGAGCAAAATGGACGTGTTATTATTACGGTTCCTTCACCAGCGGTAGATTATATTCTATGGATTTTAACCAAACTTAGATTAATTGATGGCATGTCTTTAGATGAGCATTATGGTTTCAAAGTAAAAGATGTACCGATAATATTTAATTCAAAACGATTTAAATTAATTAAACATAAAAAATTTCAGTTAGGATTGAACAACTTGTTTGTTTTTCAAAAAATAACTTAAAAAAAATTAAAGAAATGGAATTATTTGGAATAACAGGAACTGAGTACATAGGTTATTTGGCATCTTTAATGGTACTTTTATCATTTACTATGAAAAATATTACCACATTACGTTTGGTGAATATTTCTGGTTGTATACTGTTTATTATTTATGGATTTTTAATGCCTTCAATTCGTATTGGGTTGCCAATAATAATTGCTAATGCTGCTATTATGTGTGTTAATATTTATTATCTAATAAAAATAAAAAAGAGTTAATTCTTTTTCTTTAATCCTAAAACACTAAAAAACAGACTGAATAATATAGTTTGTAATCCTAACTGTAAAGTTGTTATTGCTGGGATTACAATGCGTAAGGTGGTGTTGGTGTTCAAGGTTCCGAAATTGTTGGCTTCCCATATAGAGAAGCCTTGATAACTTAGAGCAAACCCAAGAATTAATAGTGCAAACCCTAATATAAGTCCTTTCTCTAGATTTATAAACTTGAATAATTTGCTATAACGCTTAGATTTTGGTAGAAGCTCGTTTTCTACAGCAAAAACCTTTGTTAGGCCATAAAAAATAATGAATTGAAAGCCTATTAACAGAAAAGCAGATGTGTATAAAAGTGTATGGACATCTAATGTGAAGCTGTTAAACTCTATAGGGTTTATTATTAACAAAATTGAGGTCAGAAAACCGACAAAGGTTAATATAATTCCTGGGTACAAAAAGAGCCAATTAGGAGCATAGAGCATTAAAAAACGCAAATGTCTCCAACCATCACTCCATGTTTTAAGATGAGGAGCTCTAGTACGACCATCTTTACGAAGTTTTGTAGGAACTTCGGTTATAGATAACTTATTAAGTTTTGATTTAACCACCATTTCCGAAGCAAACTCCATACCTGAGGTTTTGAGCTGTAATCTGTTATATGCAGCTTTTGAAAATCCTCGTAGACCGCAATGAAAATCCCTTATTTCAATTTTAAAAAACAAACGACCTATAAATGACAATACAGGATTGCCTAAGTATTTGTGTAAAAAAGGCATGGCTCCTTTAGCTATACCACCTTTAAAACGGTTTCCCATAACAAGATCTGTACCGTTACGTAATTGATTGACAAATGGCATGAGGTTTTCAAAATCATAGCTATCATCTGCATCACCCATAATTACATAAGTTCCGTTTGCAGCTTCTATGCCAGATTTTAGGGCGCTTCCATAACCTTTTTGTTCTACGTTAATTACCGTTGCATAGTGAGCTTTGGCAATATTTAATGAGCCATCTGTGCTTCCGTTATCTGCGATTATGATTTCACCTTCAATATTATTTTTTTTCAAAAATGAATTGGCTTTGGTAATACACACAGCTAAAGTCTCAGCCTCATTAAGGCATGGCATTACTATTGAAAGTTCAGGCTTGTTGATCACGTCGTAAAAGGTTGAAGGTGCAAATTAACAGTAAAAAAAACAAAGCATAGTTATAAAACAAGTATCGCATTATAGAATGGCTTGCAAAGGCAATGAATAGTGCGTTAGATAATATCAGTGAAGACAATAAAAATAATACAGCATAGGGTTTTTGATAAAAAAACACGGTTTTAAATAGGCTGAAAAGAAATATAAAAATTACAAAGAAAAATAGGATTGGGGAGTAAAAACCAAAGGTGATGTTTAAATAATAAAGTTGAATCCATTTTTTGAAATTAGCTTTTATCAACACAAAAGTGAAGACTTTACATGCGGCTTCAGTTTCAAAAATAGGATAAGAGATGGCTTGTTGCTCAGTAAAACCTTTCGGGATATCTTTAGAAAAATAATAATCTATACCAATTGATCTTACGGTTTGGTTACATATTTTAGGGAGGTTTTCATGAAAAAAGAGATACTTTTCGTTTGGTGTTTGTGTAGATTTGGGCAGGAGATCTTTTTTAACTAAGGTGTCGTAACTCATTTGAAATATATTCCTGTAATCTTCATCTTCTATAAGTTTGTAATCGGATTTATTTGAAATATATATTGGTGCAGTTGAAGCACTGGTGTATCCTAACGGTGTAGGTTTAAAAAAACCATCTTTTAATTTATGGTAAGTACGCTCAGTTAAACTAGCTACAAGTATCAGACTGCAAAAAACCACTAGGTTTAAAATATGTTTTTGTTTTGCAATATGTTTTCTGTAGCTTAAAAAATAGACTCCGGCGAAAATAAGAGTTGAGATTACAAACTGACTTCTAATAAATACTAAGGCCAAAAATACGATAGCATAATATTTAATGTATTTTTTTTTGTTATTGAAGAGGATTTCCATTCCAACAGCAATAAAAATAAGGTAAAGACCATACCCTAAACCTTCGGAACAAAGATTGTTAGCAATTAATAAAGGTGGAAAAAAAGGAAAAAGCAATATTAAAAGTAACGGTAGTTTCAAAAAGAGATTCAATTTAAAAAGCGATGCCGTTTTTTTATAAAAATAATGAACAGCAAAGAGGCTAAACACAGTATGAACAAAGACTACAGCTAACTCAAAGTACCCTCCAAAAATAAAATTGAAACTCTTTAAAAAAATAACATAACCCAATTGTCTAAAAGGCATGGCTTTGAGGTAACTGTAAGTGTCAAAAGAGTATATAGCATCCATGGTGATGCAATAAACTAATACAGTGACATAAGCTATTAACAAAAGGATTGAATCTTTCCTTAAGATTTTTTTTTGAAATAAACCCATTAATTACAAAACTGTTAAGAGGGTAAAAATAATCTTAAAATATTAAAGGCGCACTAATTCTAAAATTCAATTATCTTTTAAGTAATGCTTGTAAAATAAGCGTATGTTGTATTATATTTCGCTTTTTATTTTCAAAGTGACTAAATGCTATTTAACTCAATAGATTTTGCGGTTTTTCTTCCCATAGTTTTTACGCTCTATTGGTTTGTGTTTAAAAACTTAAAATCGCAAAATGTTTTACTAATTATATCAAGTTATGTTTTTTATGTTTGGTGGGATTGGAGATTTTTGGGCCTCATAATCACAAGTACTTTAATAGATTACGCTCTAGGTTTAACTATTGAGAAACAGCAAAGTAAATCATCTAAAAAGAGATTTCTTACTTTAAGTATTTTACTCAATTTAGGCATATTAGGTTTTTTTAAGTACTATAACTTTTTTATCGAAAACTTTAAAGATGCATTTCATTTATTTGGAAGGGAGTTAGACATCAATTACTTAAATATCATACTACCTGTAGGGATTAGTTTCTATACGTTTCAAACCATGAGCTATTCTATTGATATTTATAGAGAAAAAATAAAACCTACAAAGGATATCGTTGCATTTGCATCATTTATTTGTTTTTTTCCACAGCTGGTTGCAGGTCCTATAGAGCGTGCTTCAAGTTTTTTACCGCAAGTAAAAAAACCACGTGTTTTTGATTATGCTAAAGCAAAAGATGGGCTAAAACAGATACTTTGGGGATTGTTTAAAAAAATGGTGATTGCAGATAACTGTGCCGTTTTCGTAAATGATATTTTTGAAAACTACACAAGTTATTCCGGAAGTGCACTTCTAATAGGTGCTTTTTTATTTACGATTCAAATTTATTGTGATTTTTCTGGCTATTCAGATATAGCAATAGGAGTAGCTCGGCTTTTTGGTTTTGATTTGAAGAAAAACTTTGCGTTTCCATATTTTTCAAGAAATATAGCTGAATTCTGGAGAAGATGGCACATTTCCTTAACCACTTGGTTTAAAGACTATTTTTATATACCAATTGGCGGGAGTAGAGGCAGTAAATTAATGCAGTTAAGAAATACTTTTTCAATATTTTTGGTGATAGGGTTATGGCATGGGGCACATTGGAAATTTGTAGTATATGGATTTATAAATGCACTTCATTTTGTACCATATATTTTAAAAGGTAAAAACACCAAATATAAAGAAGTTGTTGCCCACAACAGGTACCTTCCCAATTTAAGAGAGTGTTACGGGATGCTACAAACCTTCACTTTTTTAGTTTTTGCTAGAATATTTTTTAGGGCTGAATCTTTAACAGCAGCAGTAGGTTATTTAAAAGGAATTTTTTCCGAATCACTTTTCGAGTTGCCACACTTTTCAAATACAAAAGCATTATTTTTAGTATTGGTTTTTATTGCTTTCTTTTTTATAATAGAATGGTTGGGAAGAGATAAAGATCATGCATTAGAAAAATTACTGGTCAACCACAAAAAAACTTATAGATGGGTATTTTATTATAGCATTGTGTTTATGATTTTATATTTCAATGGAGAAGTACAACAGTTTATTTATTTTCAGTTTTAAACGTGAAAAAATTTTTAAAACATACAATTCTTTTTATAATTCCAATACTCGTTTTAGGTCTGCTAATAGAGGTAATGTTGAGGCAAATTCCAAATGATTATGAATTTAAAGCAGCCCAATTAAAATTAGAAAAGAATGAGATTGAAACCCTCATTTTGGGAAGCTCACACAGCATGTATGGTTTTAACCCCAAATACTTTAAAAAACCTGCATTTAATTTAGGGCACGTATCACAAACTGTAGATTTAGATTATCATTTATTAAAAAATTATATCCAAGAGCTTCCCAAATTAGAGAATGTCATTTTAAGGATGTCTTATACCACATTGCACGAACAAATTAAGGAAGGACCAGAGACGTTTAGGTTAAAGGATTATAATCTTTATTATAATTTAGGGGTCTCTAATAATTTAAAATTTCAAAGTGAGGTTTTAAGTGTTAAACTAAAAAACAATGTTACAAGACTATATGACTATTATTT
>OLHK01000455.1_pt1 | contig 11399 bp, 7 predicted proteins | sample 1609371 | NCBI WGS metagenome assembly OLHK01 (sample SAMN05416779, study PRJEB24817) | seawater metagenome | isolation source: Sea water | place: Canada:Atlantic | collected 2013-11
CCTCTCTATTCGTCGGCAGCGTCAGATGTGTATAAGAGACAGGATCAACACCGGCGACGGTATTGGCATGGCGCTCCGTGCTGGTTTCCCGATGCAGGATATGGAAATGTGGCAATTCCATCCTACGGGCATCCACGGTGCCGGAACTCTGGTGACCGAAGGTTGTCGCGGTGAAGGCGGTTACCTGATCAATTCCGAGGGTGAGCGCTTCATGGAGCGTTACGCACCGAACGCCAAAGATCTGGCTGGACGTGACGTTGTTGCCCGCTCAATGGTTATTGAGATCCTTGAAGGCCGTGGCTGTGGCCCAGAGAAGGATCACGTTCTGTTGAAGCTGGACCACCTCGGGGAGGAAACGTTGAATCTGCGCCTGCCGGGTATTTGTGAGCTTTCACGTACCTTTGCGCATGTGGACCCGGTTAAAGAGCCTGTACCGGTTGTGCCGACCTGTCACTACATGATGGGCGGGATTCCGACCAACGTAGGCGGTCAGGCCCTGACTCAGGATGAAAATGGCAACGATACGCCGATTCCCGGGTTGTTTGCCTGCGGTGAAGCCGCTTGTGTTTCCGTGCACGGGGCGAATCGCCTGGGTGGCAACTCTTTGTTGGATCTGGTGGTGTTCGGTCGTGCTGCTGGCCTGCACATTGAAGAGCAGCTTCGCGGCGGCTTTGAGGTGGACGGCGCCAGTGAGGAAGACATCAAGAACGCGATGGCGCGCCTTGATCGCCTGAACAGCGCCTCGGAAGGCGAGAGCGTTGCCGAAGTGCGCAAGGATCTGCAGAACTGCATGCAGCTTTATTTCGGCGTGTTCCGTGACGGCAAGAGCATGGAGGAAGGTCTTGAAAAGCTGGAGGCGATTGGCAAGCGTGTGCGCAATACCAAGCTTGCGGACACCAGCAATGCTTTCAACACCGCGCGTATTGAAGCCCTTGAGCTCGACAACCTGTATGAAGTTGCCCTTGCAACGGCTGTTTCAGCCTATGAGCGTAAGGAAAGCCGTGGTGCTCATGCCCGTAACGACTTTACCGAGCGCGATGATGAAAACTGGCTGAAACATTCGCTGTACTTCCCGCTGGACAAGCGTGTTGGCAAGCGTGATGTAAACTTCGCTCCGAAAACGGTGGATACATTCCAGCCGAAGATCCGGACTTACTAAGGGGGATTGAGCAATGTTAGTAAGCCTGTACCGTTACAACCCGGAAACCGACAATGCGCCCTATATGCAGGACGTTGAGCTGGATATCCCGGAAGGAAAGGACCTGATGGTTCTGGATGTTCTGAACCTGGTCAAGGAGCAAGACCCCTCAATGGCTTACCGCCGTTCCTGCCGTGAAGGTGTATGCGGGTCGGACGGTATGAACATGAACGGCAAGAACGGTCTTGCCTGTATCACGCCGCTGTCGGAAGTGCTCAAGAACAACAAGCTGGTTGTTCGTCCATTGCCGGGCCTGCCCGTGATTCGTGACCTGGTTGTGGACATGAGCCTGTTCTACAAGCAGTACGAGAAGGTCATGCCGTACCTGGTCAACGACAATCCGGCGCCTGCTATTGAGCGTTACCAGTCACCGGAAGACCGGGAAAAGCTGGACGGCCTGTACGAGTGTATTCTCTGTGCCTGCTGTTCCACGGCTTGCCCCTCATTCTGGTGGAATCCGGACAAGTTCGTTGGTCCGGCCGGATTGCTGCAAGCCTACCGGTTCCTGGCCGACAGCCGGGATACCGCACAGGAGGAGCGTCTTGCCAATCTGGATGATCCGTTCAGCGTATTCCGCTGTCGGGGCATCATGAACTGTGTCAGCGTTTGTCCAAAAGGCCTCAACCCAACACGGGCGATTGGTCACATTCGGAACCTTCTGCTACAGCGGGCTACATAAGCAGAATCTGAAACAGACGCTATACTGTGCTGACAAGGCTCGCACCCGGAAGGGCTCGCAACGATGCGGGCCCTTCAACCAAAGGCTTATAGTCAAAAGTCTTAGCAGGGTGCACACTACGCAGGCCGTGACGGGAGCTTAAAAGGCTCCTGACGGTTTGCTGAGTATAATAACCACCGGGGAACGGAAAACATCCTTGTTGGATGTGGTGGCCACAGTCGATCCCGTAAAAACCCGTATTGACTCAGATATACCCCTGGCCGACCATAGCCAGCTCCCCGCACCAGCCCAAGGTGAGCTATTCAAAATGCACGAAAGCATAATGGAGCAGTTGTGGCAGACTTCCCACCTACAAGGGGGGAATCTCGCCTATGTTGAACAGCTTTTCGAAACCTACCTGACAGACCCCAATGCCGTTCCCGAAGAATGGCGCAGCTATTTCGATAAACTTCCCAGTGTGGATGGCTACAAAGGCCGTGATATAGATCATTCGTCCATCCGCCAGCAGTTTGAACACATATCCCGTAACCAGCGCTTTCTAGCCAGCAGCGGCGTACCTGCCAGTGCAACGGTTGATGCCGACAAAAAGCAGATCCGTGTCCTCCAGTTGATCAATGCCTTCCGTTTTCGTGGCCACCAGGAAGCAAAGCTGGATCCCCTCGGTGTATGGAACCGTCCACAGGTTGAAGATCTCGATCCATCCTTTCACGAACTATCGGAAGCGGACTACGACCTCGAGTTTCAGACCGGCTCGCTGAACTTTGGCTCCGAGACAATGAAGCTTCGGGACATCGTTGGTGGTCTTCGGCAGACGTACTGTGAAAGCATCGGTGCGGAATATATGCACGTTGTGGACACTCGTATCAAACGCTGGTTCCAGCAACGCATGGAGCCGGTACGCTCGCGTCCCAACTACGAGTCTGGAACCCGTAAGCATTTGCTGGAACGGTTAACCGCAGCGGAAGGCCTCGAAAAGTATCTGGGTTCCCGCTATCCGGGCGTAAAACGGTTTGGGCTTGAAGGTGGCGAGAGCCTGATTCCCTGTCTGGATGAGCTGATCCAGCGGGCAGGCAGCTACGGCGCGAAGGAAATCGTGTTGGGCATGGCCCACCGGGGCAGGTTGAATGTTCTGGTTAATACACTCGGCAAGAACCCGAAAGAACTGTTTGATGAGTTCGAAGGCAAGAAACTCGCGGATTCCGGTTCCGGTGATGTCAAATACCACCAGGGTTTTTCCTCCAACGTCATGACCGAGGGCGGCGAAATCCACCTTGCACTGGCGTTTAACCCATCGCACCTGGAAATTGTGTCTCCGGTGGTGGAAGGCTCTGTCCGTGCCCGCCAGACCCGGCGCAAAGACCCGAACGGCACCCAGTGTGTACCCATTATTATGCACGGTGACGCAGCGTTCGCCGGGCAGGGTGTGGTGATGGAAACCTTCCAGATGTCCCAGACCCGGGGCTACGGTGTTGGCGGTACCATTCACATTGTCATCAACAATCAGGTCGGTTTTACCACCAGTAAGCAGGAAGACGCCCGTTCAACGGAATACTGCACCGATGTGGCCAAGATGATCCAGGCCCCGATCCTGCACGTGAATGCGGACGATCCCGAGGCCGTCATGTTTGTGACCCAGATGGCCATGGATTACCGCCACGAGTTCAAGAACGATGTGGTGATCGATCTGGTGTGCTATCGCCGCCGCGGACACAACGAAGCGGATGAGCCGGCCGCGACCCAACCGGTGATGTACGAAAAGATTCGCAAACTGACAACCACCCGCAACCTCTATGCGGAAAAACTGGTTGCTGACGGTGTGATCACTGAGGACGAAGCCAAACAGATCGAACTGGACTACCGGGACGAGTTGGATAAGGGCGACCACGTGGTCAAGTCCCTGGTCAAGGAGCCTAACAAGGATCTGTATGTCGACTGGACGCCGTATCTGGGCCATGAGTGGACTGCAAAGTGCAAATCCAGTGTTGCCCTTAAGACAATCCAGAAGCTGGGCAAAAAGCTGACTCACGTGCCGGAAGGCTTCAGTGTTCAGCGTCAGGTGTCCAAGATTGTCAGCGATCGCGAAAAAATGACCGCCGGCGCGCTGCCGATCAACTGGGGCTACGGTGAAGTGATGGCCTACGCCACGCTTCTGAACGAAGGGCACCCCATCCGGATTACCGGCCAGGACGTTGGTCGCGGCACCTTCTCTCACCGCCACGCGGTACTGCACAACCAGAAGGACGGTGCCCACCATATTGCCCTGGAGCACATTGCCGAGAACCAGCCGAAGTTTGAAATCTACGACTCACTGCTCTCAGAAGAGGCAGTGATGGCGTTCGAGTATGGTTATTCCACCACGGCACCCAATGGTCTTGTGGTCTGGGAAGCCCAGTTCGGTGACTTCGCCAACGGCGCCCAAGTGGTGATTGACCAGTTCCTGACCAGTGGTGAGCACAAGTGGGGTCGTTTGTGCGGCCTTACCCTGCTGTTGCCACATGGCTATGAAGGTCAGGGTCCGGAGCACAGTTCGGCAAGGCTGGAGCGTTTCCTGCAGTTGTCCGCGGAACACAACATTCAGGTTTGCGTGCCAACCACGCCATCCCAGGTGTTCCATATGCTGCGTCGTCAGGTCAAGCGCCCGCTGCGTAAACCTCTGGTTGCGATTACGCCAAAGAGCCTGTTGCGTCATAAGGAAGCCACCTCGGAACTGGACGACCTGACATCGGGTACCTTCAAGACAGTATTGCCGGAGAAAGAACCCTCCGACCCGAAAAAAGTCACTCGTCTGATACTGTGCAGCGGTAAGGTCTACTTCGACCTGCTGGAGCGCAAGAAAGCGGACGAGCGGGATGACGTTGCTATTGTTCGTATCGAACAGCTATACCCATTCCCGGGAGACGATCTGGACGAGCTCCTGAGCCAGCACAGCAAGCTCAAGCACGTGGTCTGGTGCCAGGAAGAGCCCATGAACCAGGGGGCCTGGTATTGCAGCCAGCATCATATGCGTAATGCGCTGCATCGTCATAATCCCAAGCTGTATCTTCAGTATGCCGGTCGTGACGCCTCTGCTGCTCCGGCCTGTGGCCATATGTCGGTTCACATTGAAGAACAGAAAAAACTGGTTAACGACGCGTTTGAAATCTGACGAGCTACCGAACTAAGGATCCGAGATGTCAACTGAAATAAAAGCCCCCGTATTCCCAGAGTCGGTCGCAGAAGGGACAGTCGCGACCTGGCATAAGCAGCCTGGCGAAGCCTGTTCACGTGACGAACTGATTGTCGATATTGAAACCGACAAGGTCGTACTCGAGGTGGTAGCTCCGGCGGATGGTGTTATCGAGGAAGTACTCAAGGGCGAAGGCGACACCGTAGAAAGTGGTGAAGTCGTCGGTAAGTTCAAGGAAGGTGCGGCTGGTGACTCCATGCCTGCAGCCAAGGATGACAGCAAGAAAGAAGAAAGTAAGTCCGAAGCGACTTCGGAAAAGTCCTCCGAAGCACCTGCCAAGTCCTCTGGCGAAGCCATCCTCAGCCCGGCGGCGCGTAAGCTGGCGGAGGAGAACAGCGTTGATCCAGGCGCCGTTGAAGGTACCGGAAAAGACGGTCGAGTGACCAAGGAAGACGTTCAAAATCATATAGATGCTGGAAAGTCTTCAGGGTTTACTTCAGCTTCTGAGTCGAAGCCGGCCGGCGATATGCCGCAGGTGGATGTTGGTTCCGGCGAGCGTCCGGAGAAGCGCGTTCCCATGACCCGTCTGCGCGCCAGTATCGCCAAGCGACTGGTCAATGCCCAGCAGACTGCTGCCATGCTTACCACGTTCAACGAAGTGAACATGGGGCCGGTCATGGAGCTGCGCAAGCAATACAAGGAAAGCTTCGAGAAGCGTCATGGGGTCAAGCTCGGTTTCATGTCCTTCTTTACCAAGGCGGCGACCGAAGCCCTGAAGCGATTCCCGGCGGTCAATGCCTCCATCGACGGCAACGACATGGTTTACCATGGTTACCAGGATATCGGTATTGCGGTTTCAAGCGATCGCGGTCTGGTCGTGCCCGTGGTTCGTGACACTGATGCGCTCGGCCTGGCCGGCATTGAGAAGAAAATCGTCGAGTACGGAACCAAGGCCAAAGACGGCAAGCTCGGCATCGAGGATATGACCGGTGGCACCTTTACCATCACCAACGGTGGTATCTTCGGTTCACTGATCTCCACGCCGATCCTCAACCCGCCACAGACGGCTATCCTGGGTATGCACAAGATTCAGGAGCGTCCGATGGCTGTGAACGGCAAGGTCGAGATTCAGCCGATGATGTATCTGGCGCTTTCCTACGACCACCGCATGATCGATGGCAAGGAAGCAGTGCAGTTCCTGGTGGCTATCAAGGAAATGCTTGAAGACCCGGCGCGCATTCTGCTGGACGTCTGAGCTGACACTTAACGAATTGGAAAACGGGATAAAACATGTCTGACAAGTACGACGTAATCGTCATTGGCGCTGGCCCGGGCGGCTATGTTGCCGCCATCAAAGCGGCTCAGCTGGGCCTGAAAACCGCGTGCATCGAGTCCTGGACCGACAAGGAAGGCAAGAACCGGCTTGGCGGTACCTGCCTGAATGTGGGCTGCATTCCTTCCAAGGCGTTGCTGGAGATTTCCCACAAATATGAGGAGGCCAGCCACGATTTTGCCGAGCAGGGCATTATCGCCAAGGAAGTCGGCTTCGACATCGCCAAGATGATGAAGCGCAAGGAAGGCATCGTGGACCAGCTGACCGGTGGTATCGGTGGCCTGTTCAAGTCCAACGGCGTTACACCGATCTATGGCCACGGGAAACTGTTGGCCAACCGTAACGTGGAAGTGACCGACAAGGATGGCAAGAAAAAAACCTACGAGGCGGAGAACGTGATTATCGCCACGGGTTCACGTCCCATCCAGATTCCACCTGCGCCGTTCGATGGCACGCACATCGTGGACTCTGAGGGCGCTCTGGAATTCACTGAGGTTCCCAAGCGTGTTGGTGTTATTGGCGCCGGCGTTATTGGTTTGGAGCTCGGTAGTGTTTGGGCCCGCCTGGGTGCAGAGGTAACGGTACTTGAAGCTGTTGATACCTTCCTGCCAGTGGTTGACCAGCAGGTTGCCAAGGATGCGTTGAAACAGTTCCAGAAACAGGGCCTTAACATTGTGCTGGGCGCACGTATGACCGGTGCCGAAGTCAAGCGCAAGCTGGTTAACGTGACCTATGAGGATTCCAAGGGTAAGCAGGAAGCCAAGTTCGACAAGTTGATCGTCGCTGTTGGCCGTCGCCCCTATACCGATAACCTGCTGTCTGAAGACTCCGGTGTAAAGATGGACGAGCGCGGTTTCATCTTCGTGGATGACAACTGTAAAACCGAAGCGCCCGGTGTCTGGGCGGTTGGTGACGTGGTTCGTGGTCCGATGCTGGCCCACAAGGCATCCGAAGAAGGCGTTATGGTTGCTGAGCGTATTGCCGGGCACAAGCCGCAGGTTAACTACGATTGCATCCCGAACGTGATCTACACCTCGCCGGAAGTTGCCTGGGTCGGGAAGACCGAGCAGGAGATGAAAGCGGAAGGTGAAGAGTACAATGTGGGTCCTTTCCCGTTTGCCGCCAATGGTCGAGCCATGGCAGCGAATGCGGCGTCCGGCATGGTCAAGATCATCGCCGACGCGAAAACCGACCGCATTGTCGGTTTCCACGTGGTGGGCCCCCAGGCCTCTGAAATCGTAGCTCAGGGTGTCATCGCCATGGAGTTTGGTTCCAGTGCAGAAGATCTTGCCCTGACCTGTTTTGCACATCCGACTCTGTCCGAGTCTGTGCATGAAGCGGCTCTGGGTGTTGCCGGCGGAGCGATTCACATCGCCAACCGTCGCAAAAAGAAGTAACGCGAGCCAGGAAACAGGGGCGCCAATGACGGCGCCCCGCTGCTATTAAAACGGCTGGTTTTCGGTCGCGTTAAGGATGCGCTGAGGTGATCCCCGGCGCATCAAACCGAATTCGCACTGCGCGGGTTCAATTTCCGTATGTGGTTATCCTCCATCAGAAAGCGGGACATTAACTATGAATTTGCATGAATATCAGGGCAAACAGCTTTTCGCTGAATATGGCCTGCCAGTATCCAAGGGCATTGCCTGCGATACCCCCAAAGACGCAGTGGCCGCTGCTGACGAAATCGGCGGCGACGCCTGGGTAGTAAAAGCTCAGGTTCACGCTGGTGGCCGCGGCAAGGCCGGCGGTGTAAAACTGGTCAAGAGCAAGGACGATATCCGCGCCTTCGCTGAGAACTGGCTTGGCAAGAATCTGGTGACCTACCAGACCGACGAAAACGGCCAGCCAGTCAGCAAGATTCTTGTTGAGTCCCTTACCGATATCGACCAGGAACTCTACCTGGGCGCGGTTGTTGATCGCGGTACCCGTCGTATCGTGTTCATGGCTTCCACCGAAGGTGGTGTTGAAATCGAAAAGGTTGCCGAAGAAACCCCGGAAAAGATCCTGAAGGCCGAAGTTGACCCACTGGTCGGAGCACAGCCATTCCAGGGGCGCGAACTGGCGTTCAAGCTAGGCCTGGAAGGCAAGCAGATTGGTCAGTTCACCAAGATTTTCCTGGGCCTGGCGAAACTGTTCGAGGAGTGCGATCTGGCGCTGGTTGAGATTAACCCGCTGGTTATCACTCCAGCCGGTGACCTGCACTGCCTGGACGCCAAGATTGGCGTTGATGGTAACGCGCTGTACCGTCAGAAGAAGATCCACGAGATGCACGATCCCTCCCAGGAAGATTCCCGGGAAGCGGAAGCTGCCAAGTGGGAACTCAACTACGTGGCGCTGGATGGCAACATCGGCTGCATGGTTAACGGCGCAGGATTGGCCATGGGTACCATGGACATCATCAAGCTGTCCGGCGGCCAGCCTGCGAACTTCCTGGACGTTGGCGGCGGTGCCACCAAAGAACGCGTTTCCGAAGCGTTCAAGATCATCCTGTCTGACGACAACGTAAAAGCGGTACTGGTCAACATCTTCGGCGGCATTGTTCGCTGTGACATGATTGCCGAGGGCATCATCGGCGCCGTAAAAGATGTTGGCGTCAAGGTTCCTGTGGTTGTGCGTCTGGAAGGCAACAACGCCGAGAAGGGCACTAAAGTACTCGCTGACAGTGGCCTGAACATCATTGCCGCCACCAGTCTGTCGAATGCGGCAGAGCAAGTCGTTAAAGCCGCGGGGGGTAAATAATGAGCATCCTGATTAGCAAAGACACCAAGGTTATCTGCCAGGGCTTTACCGGCGCACAGGGCACGTTCCATTCTGAACAAGCCATTGAGTACGGTACAAAAATGGTTGGTGGCGTAAGCCCCGGTAAGGGCGGTACTGAACACTTGGGTCTGCCGGTGTTCAACACCGTGCGTGAAGCGGTCGAGAAGACGGGCGCCGAAGCCACGGTTATCTACGTTCCGGCGCCGTTCTGTAAAGACGCCATTGTTGAAGCGGCTGACGCTGGTATCCAGCTGATCGTCTGCATCACCGAAGGCATCCCGACCATCGACATGCTCTACGCAAAAGAGTACGTCGATCGCAAGGGTGTTCGCATGATCGGGCCGAACTGCCCGGGTGTGATCACGCCAGGTGAGAGCAAGATCGGTATCATGCCGGGCCACATCCACAAGCCGGGCAAAGTGGGCATCGTGTCCCGCTCAGGTACCCTGACGTATGAAGCGGTCAAGCAAACCACCGACTTCGGTTATGGTCAGTCCACCTGTGTCGGCATCGGTGGTGACCCGATTCCGGGCTCCAACTTCATCGATATCCTGCAGTTGCTGCAGGAAGATCCGCAGACAGAAGCCATCGTGATGATCGGCGAAATCGGCGGAACCGCTGAGGAAGAAGCCGCTGCGTTCATCAAGGAAAACGTCAGCAAGCCGGTGGTGTCCTACATCGCGGGTGTGACGGCGCCTCCTGGTAAGCGTATGGGCCACGCCGGTGCGATTATCTCCGGTGGTAAGGGCACGGCGGATGAGAAATTCGCTGCCCTGAACGACGCCGGTGTCAAAACCGTGCGCAGCCTGGCTGAAATCGGCAAGGCGCTGAAGGAAGTGACTGGCTGGTAAAATACCGCCGGTGAAGGAAAGCCCCCGGGTCTGCCATGCGGACTGCCGGGGGCTTTTTGTTTTCTGGCGCCAGTGCAGGTTTTTCAATGCCTTCTTAACGCGGGCCACACATAAGACTATAATGCCCGGTCAGCCTGCAATATGATGGCTGTTCCCTATAAACAAAAGGAGTTCATGCTTTGAGTTCTGTCGATTCCCAGCAACGGATTTTGTCCGGCATGCGTCCCACCGGCAAGTTGCACCTTGGCCATTATCATGGTGTTCTGAAGAACTGGGTCAAACTCCAGCATGAATTCGAATGCTTCTTCTTCGTTGCCGATTGGCACGCGCTGACCACCAACTATGATGATCCCAGCGGTATTGAGGACAGCGTCTGGGATATGGTAATCGACTGGCTTGCGGCAGGCGTCAATCCCGGGTCCTCAACGATGTTCATCCAGTCCAAGGTGCCGGAACACGCGGAGCTTCATCTTTTACTGTCGATGATTACCCCATTGGGCTGGCTTGAGCGTGTACCCACGTATAAGGATCAGCAGGAAAAACTGCGCGAGAAAGACCTGGCCACCTACGGCTTTCTCGGCTATCCGCTACTGCAGAGCGCGGACATTCTGATGTATCGGGCCGGTCGGGTACCCGTGGGTGCAGACCAGGTGTCCCACGTGGAAATCACGCGCGAAGTCGCTCGCCGCTTCAATCACATCTACGGCCGTGAGCCAGGGTTTGAGGAGCAGGCAGAGGGTGCCATCGTCAAGATGGGCAAGAAGAACGCCAAGCTGTACCGCACTCTGAAGAAGCGTTACCAGGAAGAGGGTGATATGGAAGCCCTGGAAACGGCTCGGGCTTTGCTCAAGGAGCAACAGAACATCTCCCTGGGCGACCGTGAACGGCTGTACGGCTATATCGAAGGTGGTGGCAAGGTGATCCTTCCGGAACCCCAGCCCCTGCTGACACCGGAATCGAAGATGCCAGGACTGGACGGCCAGAAAATGTCCAAGTCCTACAACAACTATATCGGTTTGCGCGAAGAGCCTGACAGCGTCGCCCAGAAAATCCGCACCATGCAGACCGACCCCCAGCGGGTACGTCGCACCGATCCGGGCGAACCGGAGAAGTGTCCAGTTTGGGGGCTTCATCAGGTTTATTCCGATGCAGATACTCAGGAATGGGTGCAAACCGGCTGCCGCTCGGCGGGCATTGGTTGCCTGGAGTGCAAGAAACCGCTGATTGACTCGATTATTGAAGAGCAGCGCCCCCTGCATGAACGTGCTCGCGAATATGAAGGCAACCCTGATCTGGTTCATGCCATTATTGAAGAGGGTTGCGAGCAAGCCAGGGATGCAGCGAGGGACACCCTTGAGGAAGCTGTCTCTTATACACATCTGACGCTGCCGACGAATAGAGAGGTGTAGATC
>OLHK01000466.1_pt1 | contig 11218 bp, 8 predicted proteins | sample 1609371 | NCBI WGS metagenome assembly OLHK01 (sample SAMN05416779, study PRJEB24817) | seawater metagenome | isolation source: Sea water | place: Canada:Atlantic | collected 2013-11
GTACCAACACGTTCATATCCTTAATTTGAACAAGTTCTAAAACTCTACCTGCTAATATAAAATTATCTCCAGGTTTCATTTTTGACACAAAGTACTCTTCAACCATCCCAACATAGCCACCTGAAAAGAATTTCACCATTAGCATCACTTCGCTTACTATAGCTCCAATATTCATACGATGAAGCATGCTTATTCTTCTGCTTTTTACTCTGTAAAGACCATCTTCATCTTTTACAACTTTGTGAAACTCTTCATAAGAACTCAACGTTTTTCCTGCTTTGGTAATAAACTGCAAACACCACTTCCACTCGTCTTCTGTGATATAACTAAAGGCATGTGTTTCTTTTATTTGATTGAATAATTTTTTGGGATTAAAACCCATACCCACAGCACAAGTAACCATAAATTGAATGAGGACATCAAAAGTTAATACCATTGGGTCACGTGCCTCTATCTTATTTTGTTTTACTGCTTCTTTTAAGGCGGACACTTCAACCAATTCTAAAGAATGAGTAGGAATAAAATAAATCTTAGAACGCTCATAGGGTGAGTGGCCACTTCGCCCAGCACGTTGCATAAATCTTGCTACACCTTTTGCGGAACCAATTTGAATAACACAATCCACTGGTTTAAAATCTACACCCAAATCGAGTGAAGAGGTGCAAACCACGGCTTTTAAATAGCCATTGGAAATACTGTCCTCAATCCAATTTCGTAATTTTTTATCTATAGAACCATGATGAATTGCCAATAATCCGGCCAATTCAGGATTGGCATTTAATATTAATTGATACCAAAGTTCCGATTGTCCGCGTGTATTTGTGAAAATTAAAGTTGTAGTATTATTTTCAATAATAGGCAGAATTTTATCTACCATTTTTGCTCCAAGATGTCCTGCCCATGGCAATACCTCAACTTCGTCTGGAAGAACTGAGACAATATCTATTTTCTTTTTCTGCTTCGCTTTTATTTGAGTGACTTTTAAATTGGGATATGGCAAAAGCACATTTTTTGCTTCCTCTAGATTACCAATCGTGGCTGTAATTCCCCAAATTTGAAGCTTTGGTGAATATTGTCGCAGTTGGGAAATTGCCAATTCAGTTAAAACGCCTCGTTTATTTCCCAAAAGTTCGTGCCACTCATCAATAGCTACGCAACTCACATTATTAAACCAACGCACATTTTTTTTCTGAGAAAATAATAAATGCATAGTTTCTGGTGTGGTAAGCAATACATCTGGCATTAAGCGCTCTTGTTTTCGGCGTATATTGGTTGGTGTATCGCCATTTCTAACTTGTACTGACCAATCTAAACCAATTTCATCAACAGCTTCGCTCATAGCTTTTGCCAAATCTTTTGCCAAACTGCGCAATGGACTAATCCATAATATTTTAAGTCCTTTTGGATATTTATCTGGATGATTTAGGTAATCAATAACCACTGCTAAAAACACAGAAAAAGTTTTTCCGAAGCCAGTTGGTGCAACTACCATTCCGCTATAACCATGGGCATAACGTTGCCAAGTTTGTGTTTGGAAAGGAAAAGGTGCATGTGCTTTCTCTGCCATCCAATTATGGATAATCTTTAACCCTATACTATCGTTGAATTTGCTCAAGGTGACGTTATCAATTGTTTTACAGTTTCAATCGTATCTATTTCATCTACGGGTTTATCTTTTCTCCAGCGTGAAATTCTTGGAAAACGCAAAGCAACTCCAGATTTGTGTCTATTGCTTAATGCAATACCCTCAAAAGCAATCTCAAAAACCAATTCTGGTTTTACAGTACGTACAGGACCAAATTTCTCAATGGCATTTTTATTCACCCAACGTGAAATTTCCGTGATTTCCTTATCTGTTAAACCTGAGTAAGCTTTTGCGACAGTAACTAATGCATCATCTTTTTTTACCGCAAACGTGTAATCTGTATATTTTGAACTCCGGCGACCACTACCTTTTTGGGCATAAATCAACACCGCATCTATGGTAAGTGGATCAACTTTCCACTTCCACCAATCTCCTTTTTTTCGTCCTGTGTGATATGGAGACCCTTTTTGTTTTAACATTAAACCCTCACTATTTATAGCTCTAGAATTTTCTCTTATTTCGTGAAGCTCTTCCCATTTTTTAAATTGAACTATAAAGGATAATTTGAGTTGTGGTGGCAAGGCGATTGAATTGAAAATTCGTTCTAAAATTTTACGTCTTTCAGCAAAAGAAGTTTCTCTTATATCTTCTCCATTAAATTCTAATATATCGTAGGCATACAACCCAATGGGCACTTCTTTTAATAGTTTTTTTGTTACATTCTTTCGGTTTAATCTTTTTTGCAAATCGTTAAAAAGCAGTATAGCATTGTCTTTCATTGCCAAGATTTCACCATCGATTACAAAATCATCTTTGAAGTCTGAAATTACTTCTACTAATTCAGGAAATTGTTGAGTTACTAATTCTTCTCCTCGAGACCAAATATAAATTTCATTGTTTCGTTTGACAATCTGACCACGAATACCATCCCATTTTTGCTCAACAATCCAATCGTCAGGTTCTCCCAATTCTGGTAATTCTTTTTCTAAAGCGTAAGCCAAACAAAATGGATAGGGTTTGGAATTATCGTAATTAATGTGAGTCCCTTTTATCAATTCTTCAAATGATATAGTATCAATATCCCAATTACCAATAATGCTGTGCATAAGCTGGTTAGAATCGGTATTTGTCAATTTGGCCAATGCATTTACCAAAGTTTTTTTAGAAACACCTATTCTGAAACTTCCTCCAATTAATTTGTTAAAAATAAGTCGTTCCTGTTGTTGTAACCCAGACCAAGCGTTTAGTACGAATTTCTTTTTATCTTCTTCGGATTTGGGTTTTAGTGCTTTCAGTTCTTTCATCCACTCACTCAGCGTTAAGTTTAGCTCATTTGTTGGTTTTGGTAATAAAAGTGATATGGTTTCTCCCAAATCGCCAACTGTACTGTAACTCTCTAAAAACAACCATTCGGGCAATTCGGTAATTTCCATACACCACTGTTTCATAAGCGATGTTTTTACAGGACGTGGTGGTCTTTTCCCTGTAAAAATGGCAATAAGCCAAAGTTTATCCTTGTTTGGTGCGGTTTCAAAATATTTGACCAACGCATCAATTTTAGCATTGGTTTTATTTGTGATTTCAATTGCCGATATGAGTTTGGAAAACTGTTTCACCTGGCAATAAATATTTTATTAGAAAAATCAGATATTTCCAACTTTTTCTCGTCCGATAATACTATTTTGATATCATTCGGTTTCATTCGTTTTCTTGAGTTTCAGTTTCCTTTTCTGCTTTCGCCAATTGCTCATCGCCATATTCGGTTTTGAGTTCTTCTGCTTGTATTCCAATTTCATTTAAATATTTTGAAAATACCGCTTGAGAACCGTGAGTAACATATACCTGCTCTGCCTCTGTAGCTTTAACAGCTGAAATGAGTCCATTCCAATCAGCATGGTCACTAACTGCAAATCCGGCATCCACGGATTGCCAACGACGGTTACCACGTATCTGCATCCAACCAGAACATATAGCCGTAGCAGCATTTGGGATACGTTTTAGCATTTTTGAACCGAGTAAAGCTGGTGGTGCAATAATGATTTTATTTTGAAGTTTTTTTTTATCTAAGTCTGCTGACCATAATTTGGTTTTCGGCAAGTCAATTCCAGATTTTAAAATTGCTTCATTTAGGTTATGGATAGCTCTGTGAACATACATTTCATCACAGCCATCTAAAAGTGACATTAACCGTTGCGCTTTTCCCAAAGAATAACCAAAGAATACGGAAGTTCTGTTATTGTTTTGATTTGTTTTTACCCAGTCTTGTAATTCTTTTTGAAGTTGTTCTTCTGTTTTCCAATTATAAACGGGTAATCCAAAAGTACTTTCAGTAATAAACGTATGGCACTTTACTGGTTCAAAAGGTGTGCTAATCAAATCTGGCTGGATTTTATAATCACCTGAAAATACAACAACATAACCTTGGTGTTCTAATCTAATCTGTGCAGAACCAATTACATGACCTGCAGGATGAAAACTCACACTAACACCATTGATTTTTAATGTTTCTTCATAGTCTAAACTATTAATATTTATATCTGACCCGATACGATGTTGTAAAATTGCTTTTGATTTGTGTTGGCATAAATACCTTTTCATTCCCCAACGTGCATGATCTGCATGTCCGTGGGAAATTATAGCATGATCTACGGGATACCATGGATCTAAATAAAATTTCCCTTGGGGGCAGTAAATACCCTTTTTTGTGAATTTTATAAGTTGTTTTTCACTTACCATACCTTTGGTAAGCTATCAAAAAAGTACAAAATCAGGTAACAAATTAGTGTTAAATTTTATGACTTAAAAAAAGCCTCTTTGAGCTATTACCATGTCATCTCCCCAAAGTTTAACTAAAAAAGATATGTCAATCGGGAAGAATGAAGACGATCCATCTCTATTATATTTAACTGGACATTCAAGTTTAGCGTTATCTACAATTCTACAACGGTTTTTACCATTATCTGAAATATAGATGTCTTTTGAGTCTAACTTTTCGTATACTTTCTTTAAATTGATTATAGCATATTTTAAGAAATCGGAAGTGTTGTTTACTTCTTTTTTAGTACTATTAATAATACCATAAGTAAAGTAATGTGCTTTCATTTTATAATATTCAGATTCTTGGCGTTCTAAAACTTTATTTTCATCTCTTCTGTAACGTATTGTAAAATCTGAATAATTTTTAAATTTTTCCTCTCTAAATCGTTCTTGTACACTTAATATTTTATTACCGTTTCTAAAAATATAATCAATACCATTAACCATATCAATATATTTAGCGTAATCTTTTTTAAGTTTAACCTGTGTCCACCACAACGGTTTATAAATTAAAGGTGTTGCCAAATGCTTATGAACATAATCTGTAAATGCTCTATCCGATTGATATTTTGACATATAGTGTTTAGTGAATTGTACTAGTCTAACTTAGTAATTCACAATTAAAATTATTAAAATCATTACTCTAAATTAATTAATTTTAACTTAATGTACTCATATTAAAGCTCAAGAGAATCCTTATGTAAAAAACTGCCAAAAATTGTTGCGTTCTTTAATATGATAAGTTACATTTGCATCCGCAATTTCAAGAAACGTTCTTTAAAAATTGTTTGGAGAGGTGCCAGAGTGGTAATGGAGCAGATTGCTAATCTGTCAACGCGTAAGTGTTGCCCGGGTTCGAATCCCGGTCTCTCCGCAGAATAAAGATAACCAATTCGGGGTGTAGCGTAGCCCGGTTATCGCGCCGCGTTTGGGACGCGGAGGTCGCAGGTTCGAATCCTGCCACCCCGACAATTTTAGAGTTTCGGGCTCGTAGCTCAGCTGGATAGAGCACCTCCCTTCTAAGGAGGCGGTCATAGGTTCGAATCCTATCGGGCTCACAAAAAGTCTTACTAGAAATAGTAAGACTTTTTTGTTTTATTCAGGATATTCAATTCTAAGGTGATAAATGTTTGCCAACTTGTTTTTCAAAACTTTCTTTATAGACTGAATTTCTTTAAATGTAATATTGGCATTTAAAAACTGACCGCTTTCCATCTGTTTATCAATAATGTTTTCCACAAAGTCATTGATTTTAGTAGTAGTGGGTTCTTTCATGCTTTTTGATGCAGCTTCTAAGCTATCGCACATCATTAATATTGCAGTTTCTTTACTGAAAGGTGTAGGACCTGGATATGAAAAGTCATCAGGATTGATGTCTTCATTTTCCGACTTCTCCTTCATATAAAAATAGTACACCAAACTTGTACCATGATGGGTTCTAATAAAATCAATGACACGATCTGGTAGATTATTCTTTTTAGCTATTTCTATACCTTTTATTACATGATTTACTATAACCTTTGCACTTTCAAGGTTAGAAAGCTCTTGATGAGGGTTTATCCCAGTGCTTTGGTTTTCTGTGAAATAAGTAGGGTTTTTCATTTTACCTATATCGTGATAAAGGGCACCTACCCTAACTAACATAGCATTTGCGCCTATTTCGTTTGCTGAGGCTTCAGCTAAATTAGCCACGTTCAATGAATGATGAAACGTACCTGGCGCTCTATTTGACAACTCTTTTAGTAGTTTTGTATTAGTGTCAGACAATTCCAACAAGGACACATCTGATACTAACCCAAAGATTTTTTCGTATATATAGATTAAAGGCTGAACGAAAAGAGTAGCTAAACCACTAAGAATAAACAATCCAAATGTTTCCCATTTTAAACCAATCAATTGACCTTCGTGAATAACAAAAAAAGCAAAGTATGAAATTATATAAATAAATGTGATTTGCCCTACCGAAATAAACAGGTTGGCACGTTTATATAGCTCTGAAACTGTTAGAATAGTGACTATACCAGCTATAATTTGCAAAAACATATATTCGTAACTATTAGGCACTATAAATCCTAACAACAAGACAGTTAACACGTGAGCGAATAATCCTAAACGAGCGTCAAAAAAGGCCTTTAAAACTAGCGGCAACACACAGAGCGGTACAACATAGATGTATTGCGAATTATAATTGATAACCAATGTTGTAAGCAAAATCATTAATGCAACATTGAAGAAAATAAAAGTGACTTTTGTATTATTTAAGAATACATCAAGTCTATATTTCCGTAAAAATAAAAGTAACATTAAAAGCGCCAAAGCTACAAGTAAAGTGTAGGCAATAAGGACTAAATTATAGTTGGCAGAATTCCAGATTTGTGATTCGTATTCAGACTTTAAAGAATTTAATATATTGTACTCCTCTTCTTCAACAACTTGGCCTTTTGATATTATTAGTTGGTCTTTTTCTATACTTCCACGAGTTAAAGAAATTTGAGAAAAATCTTCTTCTAATGTAGTATTTGTAAGGTTTTCGTTGAGACTTACATTTGGTTTTACAATATCAAAAAAAAGAGATATCATCTTATTTTTGCGTTGTTCTGAAATAGAACTATCAAAATGACTTTCTAAGCGATTTCTCAATTGATTTATTTCAAACAAATCAGAATATTGAAGACGTTTGTGTATCTTGTTAGATTCCATTAAAACTATGGGCCTCTCATTGGTGTACTCATAATCTGAATTTAACACACCGTGATTGTATAACTTTTCTAAAAATAATTTTCCTTTGTCATACAGAACAGAATTTTGGGCTACTGTATATGCCGTATCCTTAAAAATTGCATTAAACTTATCTAAGTAATCAGATGAAATATCATCTTTAACAGTTAAATTAATATCAAAATAAACAGGAGAACTACTTCTTATATCTTCTTTTTGCTCCCTAATTTCTTCTGCTGATTTTTTTATGGCAAAATTAAATGGAGCGTATAAATTTTCAGATTGCCATGGTTTTCCCTTCTCAAAAGAATATCTAAATTTTCCTGTCTTAGGAAATAAATAGACAATAAAAAGTGTGGTCACTAAAAACAGCAGTATTTTATATACTAAAGCATGATTTTTGTACCATTTGTTAAGTAGTGTTTTCATATACAACCAAATGTAGTAAATATTACAATTTTACAACTCTATAATCTTGGTTTCATTACTAAATCTCTCAAAAATTCATTAATTTCGCAGCAATTAATTTTAAATATAAGCACTATGACTAAAGACGTAGTAATAGTATCTGCGGTTAGAACACCAATAGGAAGTTTTTTAGGAAGTTTATCTAGCGTACCTGCACCAAGACTAGGCGCTACTGCTATAAAAGGAGCTTTAGACAAAATAAATTTAAAACCAGAATTGGTTGAGGAAGTTGTAATGGGCCACGTTGTGCAATCAGGTACAGGTCAAGCACCAGCAAGACAAGCTGCTATATATGCAGGTATTCCCAACACTGTTCCTTGTACCACGGTCAATAAAGTATGTGCTTCTGGCATGAAAGCTATAATGCAAGGTGCGCAAGCTATACAATTAGATGATGCTGAAATAGTTGTTGCTGGAGGTATGGAGAATATGAGTGCAATTCCACATTATTACCATGCACGCAGTGCTACAAAATTTGGATCTGCTACGCTTGAAGATGGAATGCAAAAAGATGGTCTGGTAGATGCCTATGAACAACATGCCATGGGAGTCTGTGCAGACGCCTGTGCAACCAAATATAAATTTTCAAGAGAAGATCAAGACGCTTTTGCTGTTAAGTCTTATGAACGGTCTAAAGCCGCTTGGGATTCTGGGAAGTTTAAAGAAGAAATAGTACCAGTAGAAGTACCTCAGCGACGTGGAGAACCAATTTTAGTAGATAGAGACGAAGAATATACCAACGTAAAAATAGAGAAAATCCCTGCTTTACGTGCTGCATTTACTAAAGACGGAACAGTTACTGCTGCTAATGCGTCTACAATTAATGATGGAGCTGCTGCTGTTGTTTTAATGAGCAAAGAAAAAGCAGAGGAATTAGGCTTAAAACCTCTCGCTACCATAAAAAGTTATGCTGATGCTGCACAAGAACCAAAATGGTTTACCACAGCACCTGCCAAAGCACTACCTAAGGCATTAGCAAAAGCTAATCTTGAACTTGGTGATATTGATTATTTTGAATTCAACGAAGCATTTTCTGTAGTTGGCTTAGCCAATATGAAAATATTAGGATTAACTGATAATAATGTGAATGTAAATGGTGGAGCAGTATCTTTAGGGCATCCTTTAGGATGTTCTGGTGCCAGAATTTTGGTTACATTAATCAATGTGCTTCAACAAAACAATGCTAAATTAGGTGCAGCCGCAATATGTAATGGTGGTGGTGGAGCCTCTGCGATGGTGTTAGAGCGCGCTTAAAATTAACTTATGCAATACGGCATTTGCAATCTTGGCATTGTACCCATTCGATTAGAACCTAGCGATACAAGTGAAATGGTAACGCAGGCACTGTATGGTGATTATTTCAAGGTTTTAGAACAACGGAAGAAATGGAGCCGCATCCGTTTTGCATATGATAATTACGAAGGCTGGATAGATAATAAGCAATATATTAAAATAGAAGATGACGAATATACTGAACTCACAAATTCAAAATTGAAGTTATCTAAAGATTTAATTGAATTTGTTTCTGACAATTCCAACAACCTTTATCCAATACCCATTGGCTCGGATTTAAAAGGGCTGAATTTATTACAACATCATTTTGAAGGGAGTACAATTACTTCCAAATTTGATAAGTCTGAAATCATAAAAACCTCCTTCTTATATTTGAATGCACCTTACCTTTGGGGAGGCAAAACACCTTTTGGTATAGATTGTTCTGGTTTTACTCAAATGGTTTATAAACTGAATGGTTATAAGTTATTTAGAGATGCCTCACAGCAAGCCTCGCAAGGTGAAGCCCTAAGTTTTATTGAGGAGAGCGAACCTGGGGATTTAGCTTTTTTTGACAATGCTGAAGGAAACATTATCCATGTAGGTATTATAATGGAAGACAACTACATCATCCATGCCCACGGCAAAGTTAGAATAGATAGATTAGACCACAGCGGTATTTATAACAATGAAAAGGATATACACACCCATAAACTTAGGGTCATAAAAAAAATAGTATAAAAAAAAAGCGACTATTTTTTAGTCGCTTTTTTTTTATTATAGAACAATACTAGTTACCTGTGGCCGCAGATTCCATTTGTTCCACCTTTACTTTCATTGCTTTAAACTTTTCAGTTTCGCCAAGTACACTGTAAATATTCATTAGTGTCTTAGCTGCATTAATATTAGTTTTGTTTAAGTCCAAAGCCTTTTCTAAATAAGGAATAGCATCATTATAAAGTTGAGTACGTTTTTCTTTAAGCGCATCATATTTTTTATTGTCTGCTGCGCTAGTCCCTAAACCGTTCATTTCTTCAACAATTTCAGATTCACCCTCAAGAATAGCGACAGCCAGATTAGTATATGCATCAACATAATTAGGCTCTATAGAAATGGCTTTTTTATAATATTCTTTAGCTTGTTCTCTATTTCCAGCTTCGGCAGCCAATACACCTAAGTTATATTGTAACTCCGCATTGTTAGGATCTTTTTGGGTGGCTTCTTCCATTAAAGCTTTAAATTTTTCTCTATTTCCCATTTTCAGATAAACATTAGCCTCAGATATTAATAACCCAATATCATCAGGGTTTTCTTTTCTAGCATCTGCCATTGCTGCTAAAGCTTTTTCATCATTATCTTGAGACACATATATTAGAGCTATATTTTTTACTATCTCAGCTTTCTTAGATTCACTCTTTTTATTTTTAGAATTATTATGAGAACCAGCTCTAACAGATAAATCTCTGGTTGTTTTATTTCCGAAAGCTTCTTCTTCTCCTGTCTCTTTGTTTGTGGCATAATAATTCATTTGCTCTCCACTGTAACCCATATTTTTCAATTGAGTATAATAATCCAAAGCATTATCGTAATCTTGAGCATTCACAGCAGATGAAGCTGCATAATATAGATACAAGGTATCCTTTGGTGACATTTTATAAACTTTCTCAAATCTTTGGGCTGCCAATTTATAATTTTTATTGTTGATGGAGTTATTAGCTTTTTCAAGAAAGGATCTTGTCATTTCTTCTTTTATCTCATTAGCTTCATCAGTATATCTAAGCTTGCCCATTGATGTTTCTAAATCTTTCAATTTATCAAAAGTCATAATGGCTTCATCTATTTCTGCGTCTGTACCTGCCCCATTGGCATATAAAGCTTGAGCTTTGAGGAAAAAAAACTTGGCTTTTAATTTTTCATCCATTTCTCCTTTCATAGCCTCTGCAGAAGCTACTGCTGATTTAGCATCTGCGAAATTTGAGTCTTTTATAGCCCTTTCTATATCTTTTACTTCTCTTTTTTGAGCATAAGACATTGACGAAATTGTAACTAAAAGGACTAATACTATTAGTTTTTTCATTTTTGGTTATTGTTTATAATTAATTTTAGTTTTCATTTTCATTAACATCAAGAGTTGTGCCATCTTCATTTGGCGTAGTCGTATCAACATCTTCAGTTATAATCTCCTCTTCCTCGTCTTTCATTACTTTTGCTACAGCAGCAATTGAATCATTACCCTTGAGGTTAATTAATTTTACGCCTTGTGTTGCTCTACCCATAACTCGTAAGTCTGCCACAGCCATACGAATAGCCTGTCTCTTATACACATCTCCGAGCCCACGAGACAGGCAGAAATCTCGT
>OLHK01000468.1_pt1 | contig 11196 bp, 9 predicted proteins | sample 1609371 | NCBI WGS metagenome assembly OLHK01 (sample SAMN05416779, study PRJEB24817) | seawater metagenome | isolation source: Sea water | place: Canada:Atlantic | collected 2013-11
CGAGATTTCTGCCTGTCTCGTGGGCTCGGAGATGTGTATAAGAGACAGCCCCAGCGTTGTGGCCGATATTGCCGGATGCGACGTACTCTTTATAGGTCAGTCTCAGTCCAGAAATGTCGACGAACTGCTCAAAATGGCCCAGAGCCAAAGAGGCGTACTGACGGTTAGTGATCTGCCAGACTTCATTCGCAAGGGCGGCATTGTCGGTTACGTGAAACAGGGCAATGTCATTCGTTTCGAAATTAGCCTGAAAGCCGCAATAGAAGCGGGACTGACCATTAACTCCAGGCTTCTGGAGCTGGCGGTGAGGGTCCTGCGATGATTGGGCGGAGGCGATACTGGCGACTTAAGACCAAACTGCTTTTCCTCACGCTGTTCACCAGTGCGCTCGGTATTGCCCTGGTCTGCGCGAGCCTCATCTTTGTTGAAAATCAGAATTACCGGAAACAGCTCGAATCGGAGCTACATGTCATCGCCGGCATTCTGGCGGAGCAGTCCGCTGCTGCCCTGGTGTTTGAGGATAATCAACAACTGAGCAGTATTATTGCCAGTCTGAAGCGTATCGACACCATCCGGCAGGCCTGTGTTTACGACCAGCAGGGGAATGTGATGACCTCCCTTTCGGGCCGGCAGCAAGGACAATGCCCCTCGGTTGGTCCGTCGTTGGAAATCGGGTTCGTCGGGGACGCCTACCGGTTACTGATGCCGGTCACACTGGACAATGAAGTGGTCGGGCAGCTTTTCCTCGAATCACACCTTGAAGTTTTGCGGGGTCATATCCGGACCTTTGTTTTTGTTGCCTCCGGTATCGGTGCGGTGATTCTGATCGCGTTGGTGTTTTTAGCGCTCAGGTTGCAGAGAATAGTGTCTGAACCCATTCTCAAGCTTTCAGAGACTGCCGAGCGCATTGCTCAGGATCACGACTATTCCATTCGTGCACCGGTGTCCGGCACCGACGAACTCGGGCGTCTGGGTAACACCTTTAACGAGATGATCAGCACCATCCAGCAACAGAATCGCCGCATCCTGGAGAGTCGCGACAGTCTGGAGCGCATCGTCGAGGCCAGGACCTCCGAGCTGAGCATGGCCAATCGCGAACTGGAGGCATTCAGTTACTCGGTCTCCCACGACCTCAGGCAGCCCCTGAGAGCCGTTGAAGGGTTTGGGCAGGCCCTGGAGGAGGATTGCGGTGACCAGTTAAATGACGTCGGTAAGGATTACCTGAAGCGAATCCGTGCGGCGAGTGTACGGATGGCAGGGCTCATCGACGGGCTACTTATTCTTTCCCGAGTCAGCCGACAGTCCATGGAGAACCAGACGATAGACTTGAGTCAGTTGCTGGAGGAAATTGCGGAAGAACTGCAAGGCATCAGTGATGAGGTGCCAACGGAAATTCTCATACAGCCAGGTATGTGGATTGTCGGCGATAGCCGGATGCTGCGTGTTGCGTTCCAGAACCTGCTCGCGAATGCATGGAAGTACAGTGCCAAAGAAGAAAAACGGGTCGTCCAAGTTGTGTCCAGAAGGGAAGGGCGCTGGGTCTCTGTTGAGGTTCGTGATAACGGTGTCGGCTTCGATATGAGGTACATCGACAAACTGTTCGTGGCATTCAATCGGCTTCATACGCCGTCGGAGTTCGGCGGCACGGGTATTGGCCTTGCGACCGTATATCGTGTGGTTCGCCGACATCATGGTGAAATTTCCGCCACGTCGCAATTGGGTGAGGGGGCGAGTTTTGTTGTGAAGTTGCCTGATGCCGAAGATCAGGGCTAGACTGTAGTCAGGTTTAACCCATTTATGCAATTCGTTGAAAGGGCAAACAAAAACATGGATGGCCACTCAATCCTTGTGGTTGAAGACAACCCGGATGATCAGGTTCTGGCAGTGCGTGCTCTCAAGAGTGCGAGTGAGAACAGCCCAGTTATCGTATTGGAAGACGGGCAGGAAGCCCTGGATTTCCTGTTTGGCGACGATGCCAGGCACCCATGTAAAGATTTGGATTCGCTCGGTCTTGTTTTGCTTGATGTGAAGCTTCCCAAGGTCAGCGGCCTGGAAGTACTAAAAGGCATTCGGTCCTCGCCACTCACCAACTGGTTGCCAGTGGTGATGGTTACGTCCTCTGATGAACCGGCAGACCTTTTGGATGCCTACCGTCTGGGAGCCAATAGCTTTATCACCAAGCCGATCAATTATCGGGAGTTTACGGAACAAATGAAGTTGCTTGCCCGCTATTGGCTATTCGTCAATAAAGTACCCAAGGCAGGTGCGGTTCGCTCGTTTAAATAAGGTAAGGCCATTGACAGACACAGCCAGCCCTCTACGGATGTTGATCGTCGAAGATTCAGAAGACGATGCTCTGCTTCTACTGCGAGAGATGCGCAAAGGGGGCATAGCCCCCTATCATGAATTGGTCGACAGCGAAGACCGTCTATCCTATGCCCTTCGCCGGGGAAAGTGGGATATTGTCATTACCGACCACAACATGCCTGGCTTCTCTTCCTTTCGGGTCTTGGAGCTGACCAAGAAATACTGCAAGGACCTGCCAGTAATCATAGTATCCGGAACCATCGGCGAGGGCGTTGCCGTTACGGCAATGAAAGCCGGGGCGCAGGATTACATCATGAAAGATAATCTGTCCCGCCTGATTCCCGCCATTGACCGGGAAGTACGGGAAGGATTCATGCGCCAGGCCAAGCGTGTTGCGGAAACGGCTCTGGAGCATATGGCCTATCATGACAGCCTTACCGATCTTGTGAACCGTCGGGAGTTTGAACGGCGGCTGGTACAGGCGCTTGAAGACACCCACAAGACTGGCAGCCAGCATGTACTGCTTTATCTCGACCTTGACCAGTTCAAGATCATCAACGATACCTGCGGCCACGTAGCTGGCGATCACTTGCTAAAGCAGGTCGCCGGACTGCTGTCACATCAAGTCCGCTCTGACGATACCCTGGCTCGCCTTGGAGGCGACGAATTCGGAGTGCTGCTGCGAGGTTGTGACGCGGTTCATGCACAGAAAGTCGCCGAAAAGTTGTGCGAAGAGGTTCACGAATTTAGGTTCGTGTGGCAGAACAAGCCGTTTTCGGTGTCGCTCAGTATCGGGATGGTTGTGATCAACGAAAACTACAACAGCGCCGGGGAGCTTCTCAGCCATGCCGATCTGGCGTGCTATGCCGCCAAGGATCGGGGCCGCAACAATGTCCAGCTATACGAAACCAACGACATTGAGATGCAGCAACGCGAGCGGGACATGAACTGGACCAGCCGCATCCAGCAAGCTCTGCAAAACAACAGTTTCTGCCTGTGGCAGCAGGAGATGGTTGCCCTTCAACCAGAGGCCTCTGACGGTTTTAGAACCGAATTCCTGGTCCGCTTGAAAGAGGGGGATGATATCGTGCTCCCCGGCGCCTTTATTCCCGCAGCAGAACGCTTCAACCTGATGACAAGGATCGACCGAAAAGTCATCGAACTGGTATTCGAGTACCTTAACCGCACGGGCCTTGGCCATGAGAGCACGGGGACTTTCTTTATTAACCTGTCAGGAAGTTCGTTCAACGAACCGGAACTGTTTCTGTACATCAGTCAATTAGCGGAGCGTTACAAGCTGATCCCGGAGCGTATCTGCTTTGAAATCACTGAAACTTCCGCAATTGCCAATCTGAGCGCGACTCAGAGCTTCATCAATTCCGCCAAAAGCAGAGGGTTCAAGTTCGCGCTTGATGATTTTGGCGCGGGCATGAGTTCGTTTTCCTATCTCAAAGCCCTGCCAGTGGACTACCTTAAAATTGATGGTGGTTTCGTCCGCAACTTGCTGGACGACCCCATCGATTTATCCATAGTCGACGCATGCAACCGCATCGGCCACTCCGCAGGACTCAAGACGGTTGCCGAGTTCGTAGAGAACGACGAGGTGAAAGCCCATCTGGTTGAGCTTGGGCTCGATTACGCCCAAGGGTATGGGATTGCCAAACCTCGTCCGCTGGAATAGTTAACCTTCCGTCTTCATTCATACTTCAATGGACGTAACCTCCGAAAGGATTATCAATGCTCGAAAATGGTGACCTAATTATTCGCTATCTTGAGCGATTGGGTGTTGAGTATGTATTTGGTGTACCCGGCGGAAGCATAGAGCCTTTTTACAATGCGCTTGCTCGCAGCGAAAAACGTGGCGGTATCAAAGCCGTCATCTCCAGACATGAAGCGGGCGCAGCTTTCATGGCAGAGGGGTATGCTCGGGAAACAGGTCGACTAGGTGTGTGTTGCTCAACGGCAGGGCCTGGCGCAACGAATCTGATAACGGGTGTGGCGTCTGCCTATGCAGACAACATTCCGATGCTTGTTATCTCAGCTCAGACGTCACTTGATCGGTTTGGACAGGGGTCTCTTCAGGAAAGCTCTTGCACCAGCATCAACACCATGGAGATGTTTGCCCGTTGCACTCGTTACAACACGTTTGTCTCACATACCGCCCAACTTGAAACCAAGCTGCTTCAGGCTGTTAGCTATGCGTTGGGAAACCAACCGGGTCCTTCGCACTTGGGCATTCCTTTGGATGTAATGAGACATCCTGTTTCCGATGACTCCAGCCATCATAACCTAAGGGCTTTTACTCACCATGATGTTGCACCAAGTCCAGACGCTATCCAGTTGTTATTGAAAGAGCTGTCATCAGCTTTAAAAGTAACCGTTGTACTAGGCGAAGGGGCTGCGGAGGCTGCGGATATTTTGATTAGCCTGGCAGAGTCGAGACATTGGCAGATGGTGACCACGCCTCGCGGCAAAGGGATCGTCGATAGCTATCATCCTCTATACCGGGGAGTTTTTGGGTTTGCCGGGCATGAAAGCGCAGCGGAAGCGCTCAAAACCAAAAACGCGGATTTGGTACTTGTGGTTGGGTCCGCTCTGGATGAAGTATCAACCTCAGGATGGGACACAACAGCCATACTCTCTGAGCGTTTAATACACGTATCCAGAAACCCTGAACACCTTACCCGATCCACAATGGCCCGGTTGGTCGTCCTGGGTTCGCCAAAGCTAACGCTCACGCCCATTGCAGACGCGCTTGGGATTGAAACCGGCGGAGGTTTTGTCTCTACGACAGAACATCACACACAATTACCCACACAGATACAGCTCGACAACCGGGAAGGTTGTGAGAACTTCAGCGGCAAGATAAAGCCCCAAGCTTTGATGACCTATATGAGCAGGGAGTGCCCTTCCAACGCCAGGGTGCTCATGGATAGCGGCAACAGCTTCCTCTGGGGCATTCACCATTGGAACATTCGCCGTAATGAGGATCAGGATCCTTCCAAAAAGTTCTTCCATATCGGTATTGGGTTTTCTTCAATGGGGTGGGCGATAGGGGCATCGGTCGGGGTAGCATCCGCCGTAAAGAGCGCCCCCGTCATATGCTTTACAGGTGACGGAAGCTATTTAATGGCTGGTCAGGAGATCACCACGGCATTGCAGGAGAATCTCAATCTGCTCATGGTCGTACTAAACGATTCCGCACTGGGAATGGTCAGGCACGGGCAAAGCCTCAGTGGCGGCGAGCCGATTGGTAACCGTTTACCGGTTATCCGATACGCAGATATGGCGGAAGCCATGGGGATAGAATCCTATCGTATCGAAACAATGGAACAACTGCTTTCCCTGGATCTTGGAGCAATCCTGCAGAGATCTGGTCCGTGTTTGCTGGATGTACTCGTTGACAGTAATGAAATTCCGCCCATGGGGTCCAGAATGAAGGTTTTAACGGGCGCCGTTTAAAGAGCACTGCATATGACTTCCAATTACGTCTACCACTCTAACTTTTGGCTGGAAGAGCCGGAAGATTCCAATCCATTCGCAGCCAGACAATGCTTTTGCTCAGGCTACGATGTCTATGGCGAAATAGTCCCCCAGGCTAGCTGGTTCGACTATCTACTGCTCATGTTCCGCGGTGAAAAGCCTGCTCCCGCGGAAACAAGATTGTTGGAAAAGCTTGCTATGGTATTGGCGAACCCAGGCCCCAGAGAAGCGAGTGTTCGGGCTGCCATGAATGCTGGAGTGGCTGGCACCAATCACAGCTCCGCTCTTATGGCAGCGCTGGCAGTGGGGGCGGGTCAGTATGGCGGTGCACAGGAAGTGGCTATTTCGGTCCGGCTCTGGCGTGAATGCGGTAGAGACATCCCAACATGGATTGAAAGGCTCTTCAGCCCAGAAGAGGATGAGAGGGCGGATATTTGGCTACCAATGGAACATGCCCCAGGGTTTGATCCCAACGGGAACTCCATTACAACGCCTCTTTGGCAAGCGCTGAACTATCTCGTTGACCTCGCTCCTGCTGATGGTGCTCTTCAGTGGTTGAAGAAGCACCGGGAAGAACTTGAGCTAGCCGTTGGCTATCCTCTTGCTTTGAGTGGCGTCGCCTCTGCGGCTTTTGTAGATCTGGACCTTAACGAAGATCAAGCCAGCATGTTGTACCTCATATTGAGGCTGCCCGGAGCAGCCGCCCACGCGATTGAACAAAAAGAAATGGGGTGGAAGAAGTTCCCATACTACGGGCCTGCTATCGAACTGGCAGATGACCCCGGCCCGGTATCTGCTGATTCCGACAGGGAGGATGGACAGTGAGTTTTGAGCATCTTTTTGATACTGAGGGCCGGTGGTTGACCTACAAAGGAAAGGCTTATTTATCCGATAGGGTGGTCATACATGGCAAAGACTTGCATAAAGAGTTGGGTGAAATGGATTGGATACATCTCTATCTCTACGCCATCTTAGGTAGAGATCCTGGTGAGAATGTTGCCAAACTGCTTAACTTTTATTGGGTTTCGACGAGCTACCCGGATGCATCCATTTGGCCAAACCATGTCACCGCCCTGGCAGGAACCGTTCGAACCACGCCATCACTGGCGCTGATGGCTGGCATGAGTGTTTCTGAAGCGTCTATATATGGCCGCAGACCGGAAGTTCGGGCTCTGGATTTTTTCTACCGGGCAGGGCAGTGGTGTGATGAAGGCGGCCAGCTAACAGATTTTGTCGATCAGGAGAAAGGAAAAGGGCGAATCCTGTACGGCTACGGCCGCCCGTTGGCAAAAACCGATGAGCGAATATCTTACACCCTCGACAAGGCCAGGGAGCTTGGGTTGGCGGATGGGCGCTATCTCCAAATGGCATTGGACGTGCACCAGCACCTTGACGAGAAACATGGATATTCGATGAATGTGGCGGCAGTTCACGCCGGTTTGGCTGCTGATATGGGACTAACGTGCCAGGAGTACCAGTTGTTCCTCACCCCATGTTTCGTGACAGGTATGGCTCCTTGTTACCAGGACACCAGAGACAAGCCTGAAGGTAGTTTCTTTCCTGTGCGCTGTGAGAATATCGTTTATGGTGGCCCGGCCAAACGTAAATGGCGGTCAGATTGAGCGATTCGCACCTTGAGGGAAACAGCTCTAGAAACGGTATTGGAGCTCCCCAACGACTTGTCGCCTTGGCATTGGAAAATCATTGGGGATTGCAGGGACGGGATCGGCGTAGGGACTAGGATCTCTGACGTCTTCGTCAAACAGATTCTTCACTGCCAAAGAGACTGTCCAGTCAGGCAACACATCAACGGCTCTTAGCGTTAAATCCACCGTTGTATAATCATCCACTGGGGAGCGGGGGTCGCTGGCCACTCGCTTCTGTCTGCCAACCCAATTGAGTTGTGTGACAAAATCCCAAACCGGGCTTACACTCCATTCCATGCGCCCATATAGCTGGTGGTTTGGCGCTTCGCCAACACTAGAATTGTTTCGTTCATCGGTCGACTTTTGATACGCATAGTTCGCCGTTAACTTTACTTCGTCGACCGGACTGTAGGTGAGTTCAACTTCACCGCCATGTCCTGTGCGGTCCTCAGAGTTCCGGTACTCCTGGGATACGGGGCCGGTGACAGCAATTGCTGTAATTAAATCCTCAATCTCGTAGTAGAAAAGGTTAATGCCATAGAACAACTGCGCACTCAGTTGATGAGAAACAGCGATCTCAAATGTATCAATCGTTTCCGCGCCTAAGTCTGTGTTTCCCATCGTGACGGGGTTGTTCGCGACGTAAAGTTCGTTCAGAGAGGGTGCACGGAATGCCCGTCCATATAGGAGCTTCGTGGTGACGGTATCGGTAGTTGCCCATATTAAAGCCGCTCGGGGATTTATTGCACTGCCGAAATCCGAATAATCATCGAAACGAATACCGCTTACCAATTGCCAGTTCTGGGCGAACTGCCACTCATCTTGCACAAAAACATAGTAGCTGAGGCGATTTTCTTCAGGCATCCAAACCTCAGTCGGGTCGCCGGAAACATCAACCACGCTACCCTTGGGACTAAAATCAGGGTTAAAGTTTTTTCTTTCGGTAACCTTATACAGATCAGCCCATAGGCCGCCGATGCCCGTTTGTATGCGATGGTTTGTAAAGCCGCGGTAGATGGCACTGAGGTCGAAACGAGCCTGATGTTCCTTGTACCCCGGGCTTCCAATCAGACCCTCCGGAAAAGCACCGTCAAAGGCTCCGGGTGGGTAGAGAACAATGTCGTTCTCAGGGTCCTGAGTTATATTGAAATAAGATACCCGTGCTTCAACGTCCAGCGAATCGGCAAGCTCCGGAAATCGATAGCTGAAATCAGCGTTAATCCGTCTGGAGGAGAACTCGCCTTCTGGATCCAAGGCCTGGGCAACACCCGGGCCAGTACCAAGGTTGCTGCGGTCTTGGAGACCTGCGCGGAATGTCCATTGGTCACCGCCAACCTCAAAGCGAGCATCCAACTGATCTACACCCGTATTAACGGGGCCAGGCGCCAAAGAAGCCGAAGTTCCGAACATCTCGTCGAGGTTAGTTTGAGCATCTCGTTCGACCGTTTCTCTCCAACCGTCGGTGGTTTGATACTCGAGAATCATGCCTGTCTCTTATACACATCTGACGCTGCCGACGAATAGAGAGCCTCCTCGGGTATCGAAACTCCCAACCCTCCCACCGACGGTTTGACCGTCCACGGATTCCGGACCTTTCGTAATGATATTGATGACACCGGAATAAGCATCGGCCCCATAAAGCGCAGAACCAGGGCCCCGGATAACTTCGATACGTTCAATCGCCTTGACCGGCATGCCACCCCAAGCATTGCTGCGGTTCCCGTACATCATTGTGGTAGCGGGTATTCCGTTGATCAGCATCAGCGCTTGAGGATTGTTGCTGGACGTAATGCCCCGAAACACATACTTGGGCGAGAAGGCCTGATCAGAGTGGTTCACATGAAGCCCAGGCACCGTTTCAAGCACCTGGTCCAAGTCCGTGGCGCCCATGGCCGCAATGTCGTTTGCATTAATCACCGACGTGATCGCAGCGGCCTTATCCAGAGGTGTTTCGGTTCCGGAGGCAATCGAGACAACGCGAATTTGGCCGAGCTCTTCCAGGGAAATGTCCCAAAGAGATTCATCTACCGCAACAACATGGGGGGAAACTGAATAGCAAATAACGGCGGCAACCACCCTGGAAACCACCTTGGGGCGTAGGGCTCTGCATAGTGGCGATAGACGTTGCTGCATGCGCAATCTCAGCACTTTACTCTTAATATTATTTGAAACGATTCAGTCAATGATTGCACTCCGGGACCCGCTACTGACAAACCCGACGGTTACCTGCCAGGGAAGGCACACTTTTTAGCCAAACAGCGACTAAAAATGCAAGCTGAATAGGAGTTTAGCTGCATTCATCGTATAAGCAAGTATAAGCGGCCCAGTGACTTAAGACACTACCACACCCGCATTACCTGGCAGGAGGAGGGGAGCAAGTAGCCACCGTTGAACATTTTATACTGCTATCAAATTTCGCACACATGACACGGCCATATTTCTCGCAACATTATGTAAACGAGAACCTAAGATGAGCCGTCAGCAAGTGTTATAGAAACGTTATGTGATGTGAGGAACCAAAACCGTTTGTTCGTCTCTGCGAATGGTTCGCCGCAAACTGCACGCTGCCAATGTAGTCCAGAAGATAGGTTGTCCAAATACTCCCGGTGTCGCGGAACCGGTAGCGGTTGTGGGCATTGATGACCTGGCGCTAGTCTGTCCAAGCGCTTTTCGGTGACTTGCCGCAGTTGCAGGGTCTTGCAGCTGAATAAATCAGCTCAGTAAATCCGGACGAGGTTTCGGTGCTGGCTTGTTCCAGTCTTTGCCAGCAAGTATGACGTTCCAGTAAAGCCATGGGAAAAAGCGACGTTTCATGTACCAGTTGATGCGCCGAGGCACTCTGGGGTCCAACGGAAAGCTTGGCACGATTTCGCCGTCGTAACGAAATTCTGCCAACATCACTTTACCGGATTCAGTGGTTAACGGACACGCGCCGTATCCGTCATACCGCGCTTCCTCTGCATTATGCCCCAAATCCCGTAACAAATTACTGACAACTACCGGAAATTGACGACGTACTGCTGCTGCCGTTTTTGCGTTCGGAGTATTGGTGCAATCGCCCAGCCCATAGATGTTTGCATGCTCGGTGTGACGCAGGGAGTGCTTATCGACGGTAACCCATCCAGCATCCCCGGACAGAGGGCTCGCTTTTATGAAGTCAGGCGCTGATTGCGGCGGGACCACATGCAACAGTTCAAAATCGGTTTCTACTCTACCGTCCTCTGTCTCAAACCATGCCTTTTTTGCGGGGCCATCGACGGCGGTCAGGTTGTGGCCAAAATGTTTGTGAATGCCATAGTCTGATACCACCTTCTCAAGAGCCTCTGCATAAGCTGGCACCCCGAACATTGCACCGCCCTGGTTATAGAAGTGCACATCGGCGGACTGTCCGCTTTTCTGCCAGTAGTCAGTACTAAGATACATGGCCTTCTGTGGCGCTCCAGCACATTTGATCGGCATGGCAGGTTGCGTAAACAGGGCCTTTCCGCCTGAAAACTCTTGTGTTAAGCGCCAAGTGCAAGGTCAAAGCGGTAATTGGAAGTAACACCATTATTGCCGAGCGTGTCTTCAAGACCCGAAACCGACTCCCAGTCCAGTTTCAACCCTGCAGCAACCACCAAATACTTGTAGGTGATTTTATCACCGGTTGCCAAAGTGACCTGATTCTCGTCCGGCTGAAATGATTCAACTGCATCCTTTATCCAGGTGGCTCTGTCGGGCCTGTCTCTTATACACATCTGACGCTGCCGACGAATAGAGA
>OLHK01000471.1_pt1 | contig 11160 bp, 5 predicted proteins | sample 1609371 | NCBI WGS metagenome assembly OLHK01 (sample SAMN05416779, study PRJEB24817) | seawater metagenome | isolation source: Sea water | place: Canada:Atlantic | collected 2013-11
CTACACCTCTCTATTCGTCGGCAGCGTCAGATGTGTATAAGAGACAGCATCAATACTAAGGCAGAAGCACCGTCAGAGATTGAAGAAGCGTTAGCCGCTGTAATGGTGCCGTCTTTTGCGAAAGCTGGACGCAAAGTAGGAATTTTTTCGATGTTGGCGTTGAATGGCTGTTCGTCATTCTCAACAACGGTTTCGCCTTTGCGAGACTTAACCGTCACAGGAACGATTTCAGCGGTATTCAAACCACCTTCGATTGCCGCTTTAGCACGCGTTAAAGACATGATGGCGTAATCATCCATCTCTTCACGGGTATAGCCCTTTTGAGTGGCTACGTCTTGAGCGAAAGAGCCCATTAGACGGCCTGTTTCAGCATCTTGAAGACCGTCTAGAAACATGTGATCTTCTGGTGCTTTACCCGCGCCCATGCGTAAACCCGTACGAACACCTTCCAGAATATAAGGCGCGTTCGACATAGATTCCATACCGCCAGCAACAGCGATATTAACCGAGCCCGCTTTAATAGCATCGTGAGCAAACATGGTGGCTTTCATACCAGAACCACAAAGCTTATTAATCGTCGTTGCGCCAGTGGCGTCTTCAAGACCCGCTTTACGCATTGCTTGACGAGCTGGGCCTTGCTTAAGACCCGCAGGTAGAACGTTACCCATGATAACTTCTTCTACATCTGCGCCATTAATACCTGCGCGAGAAACGGCTTCTTTAATAGCAATTGCGCCCAGATCAGTCGCACTGATTGAGCTTAGGCTACCGTTAAAACCACCCATAGGAGTACGAACAGCACCTACGATTACAACGTTGTCTTGCTTAGCCATTTCAGTTTCCTCAAAAGATTGAATTGTAAGTTGCGATAAAACAAAGGCGTTATTGTATGCGATCTGAAGCTATTGGAGTAGTCACACCGCGCTTTACCCGCGGTAATAACCCGTTCTAAATCAAATAATCGCCAGAACCCTTAATATATAAGCCTTTCAGAGCAGTTAAGTAAATTTACAGTACTGATCAGCAAACAAAAAATAGAGTGTTTTTCAGGCAGGAACAATAGAAATGGTCTAGCTTGTTACATGTTGACACAAAAACTCGAACATTTACTCAGACGAATCATACTAAAGAGTGATGAGGTTGATCTGATAGGCGTTTATAGTTGTGGTATCTGTTAGAAATGGGCCAGAAAGGACTTTTCTAATTTATTAACAATAAACATAACAAAAGAAGACAGGTAGACCTATGGTGAAGAAGACCCTCCTTAGTCTCGCAATTGCTGCAAGCACAGCGGGACTAACGGCCTGTAATATCAGTAGTACGGCCGATAATAATGAAGTAGCAACTAATCCGGTAACCGCTGGGACATCCGCAAATCCTGGTTTAACAACGCCTATTTTTTCTGCTGCGAACTCACAACTGCCGCTCGCTAATGACTTATTATTTGCCATTAACTCACAGTTAGCTGATGGAGAACCTGGTAAAGATGGCACAGCCAATACAGCGGACACCACGCCTCCTGTTACAACAGCGCTTAATAAATTAGACGGGTTTTCTACTACTGCAGCTCACTATATTAATTTTACTGCCGCTCTTAATCCAGCGACAGTGATTGCTGGTCAAACAGTTTTTCTAATTAAACTGAAAAACGGTACCGATAGCGCCGCTATCAACCCTCTTGATCTTCAAACGATTGTTGATAATGGCGGAGCTTCACCATTTTCTGCTACGCAGCCTGTCGACAATTCAGGTAACCCATTATATGAAGCGAATTACGTTACTTTGGATGGTGGTGCTACTCACACGATCCAGATATTACCTAAAACACCTTTAGAACCTAAGACAAAATATTTTGTTGTATTGACTGATTCGATTAAAGACTCCGCTGGTCAAGCGGTAGCTGAATCTTCAGAATACACCCTAATGTCAGGCAATCTTGAATTACCTTCAGCTGCTCTAGCACCTGTTCGCACAGCAGTTCAAGGCTGGGAAAAATTATCTGGCTTGTTCTTAGCGGGTGCTACAAACAATGCAATCACTCAGGATGACATTGTTTTAAGCTATGCCTTCACAACAACCGGAACAACCGATGTATTGCACGCGATGGCTGCGCCAGGTACTTTCCTAACCAGTCAGATTCCATCTATAGCTCATGCTGAAGGGGCTATCTCAGCCAAATTGATTGCTGGCTACTTAGCACAAGCTGCTGTTGACGCTGAAAACCCAACGCCTACAGAGTCTGCAACGGCACAAGGCTATGCCGATGGTAAGTTGCTTGAAATAGCACAAGGTGTTGCTACAGCCATTAATACTAAATTTGGGACCACTGTGGTTGCTGTTGATTCAGAAACTCGCACTGTCTTAAAAGCTAGTACTGATTTCTCTCCTAGTTATTACCAAGGCTTAATCGGTGTAATTGCTGATGGTAGTGGTGCCGGTCTGGATACAATTATTGATAAGCCTAAGTCACGTACTTATACCCCTATTGTTTCAGCACCTAATACTGCAGTCGCAGTTCCTTACGACACGCTATTAACAGCTCAAGTTAAAACAAAAGTTGAAGCCCAGGTTGCGGACATTACAACGGCTGAAGGTGCCATCTCTCTTAGCCTTCAAGGCCAAGGCGCCAACCAAGCAACTATCGATGGCACTTTATTGCAAATTGCTCAAGGTGTTGCAACGGCAATTAATGATGCTGCTGGCTCAACGGTAATTGCAATTGATGAAAATACACGAACGACACTGATCGCGAGCGAACAGTTTTCTCCTAACTATTTGACAGGTCTACAGACTACGATCGTATCTAGTCAGGTAGCCGCGATATCGTCTAAGGGCTTTATCTACCAAGGTGGTCTAACGCTTCCTAATTATTTGCCTAACGCTGAAGCGGGTGTGGCAGATAGTGCTTTAGGTAGCTGGTCTGGTAGTAATAATGCTGCTTTAGCATTGGGTCTTGCAGGTGCACCAACGGATGTGAATGGCGAAATCAACGTTAGTTATCGCTTCCCGTTTGCCGATAAAGTAGGCGAAAACACAATCCCAGTTATGGTCACTCTGCCTAAAGATGATTGTGATCCAGATGGCGCAGGCCCAGCAAGTGGGAAACCTGCAGACGGCTGGCCTGTAGCAATTTATCAACATGGCATTACCGTTGATCGTAGCGCGGGTGTGTTGGTTGGTAATACCCTTGCTGGCCAGTGTATTGCAATGGTTGCAATCGATCATGCAATGCATGGTATTGCACCTCTAAATGGCGATAATGAAGCCAACTCTCTTCGCCTATTTAACGTCGAACAAGTAGCGGCTGCTGAAGCTGCGACTAATAGCCCATTCGCAGCCGCTCGTGCTGGATGGATTCAAGCTGTAGGCGGTGCTGCAAACGCACCTGAGTTAGCCGCATTAGCAGAACGACATAACAACGTTGCGAAAAATGCTTTAAATACCAATATCGATATGGTTTTCCAAGGCGCTCTTGATAGCGAAGGCGCACCTGTTACAGCTGCTTCTGTAGGTACTTCTGGCCAGCTGTACATTAACCTTAGTAACTTCTCTCGAACTCGCGACGGCATCCGTCAAACCGTTCTAGACATGCTGAACTTGGGTGCGTCGATTGGTGATATGGATGTTAATGCTGATGGCACGGCTGACGATTTAGATCCATCTAAGATCTACTTCATTGGTCATTCATTGGGCGGTATTGTGGGTGCTACTTTCTTAGCCGTTAACAATAATACTGATGTTCGTGCATACAACTCTAGTCTTCCAGAAATCCAAGCAGCGGCACTGGGTAATCCAGGCGGTGGCTTTGTGAAGCTGTTAGAGAACTCCCCATCAATTGGCGCAAAAGTATTAGGCGGTCTTGAAGCAGCATCTGGCATTACTCAGGGTTCTGAAAGCATTGAAAAGTTCTTCTCTGTATTCCAAGCGACTGTCGATTCTGCTGACCCAATCAACTTCGCAGCTGATACTCAGGATATCCCAGTATTAGTGTATACCGACGTTGGTGGCCTAGCCTCAGCTGAAGGTGACGATGATGATGGCGCTCTATCTGACCAAGTTGTACCCAATAACGCACTAACACCTACAGTTGCTTCAGCTAAGTCTTATTTAGCGGGTACTGATGCGCTAGTAACAGAGATGGGGATTACAACATTAGTAAATCAAACTAATGCGGTTGCCGGTGGCGCAGTGACTGCTGATCCGAAGTACTACTTCCCTAACGCAACAAGTGATTCATTGGTTCGAGCGAATATTCGCTTTACCCAAGGCACTCATAGCACGTTCTCCTCTGGTGATCCTAAAGATGTGTTTGCTGAAACGTATCAGCAAATCATTACCTACTTCGATCCTTATGGCGCTACTAAGCTATTAGGTTTGCCAGGTGATCAAAAAGGGTTTGTTATCGAAAATACTACAGCGCTTGAATTAGAAGCAGCTGAATAAAGTTGCGGAGAATAATAATTATGAAAAATATAAAAATGGCAACGCTATTCCGCAAAGCACCACTTGCTTTAGCACTAGCGTCTGCAGCTTTTACAGCACAAGCAACCGAGTTTAACTTTGGTGATACGACAGTCCAGTGGGATAACACTATCAGCTATGGTGTTGCATGGCGTACTGAAGCACCTGATGCTAAAAACGTTATGCCTGGCAACGCCGCAGCAATGGGCTTTGAAGGTAAGGGGTCGTCATATAACTATGATGACGGTACGCTTAACTTCAAAGAAAACAGCATTTATACCAATGTTGTTAAGTACTCGACTGACCTAGAAATCAACTATAACAACTATGGTGGTTTCTTCCGCGCTAAAGCTTTTTATGATACTGAAATCATGGATGGCGAGCGTGAATTCAAAGAGCTAAACGATGCGACTAAAGATGCCTCTGGTAGTGGTTATGATTTACTAGATGCCTTTGTTTGGGCTGATTACGATCTTGGCGAAATGCCAGCAACCTTCCGTATTGGTCGTCAGGTAGTAAGCTGGGGTGAAAGTACTTTCATCCAAGGTGGTATCAACAGTATTAACCCTGTAGATGCTTCTGCTTTCCGCCGCCCTGGTGCTGAAGTTAAAGAAGGCTTACTGCCTGTTAATATGTTTTATACCTCTATCGGTGTCTCTGCCGATGTCAGTATTGAAGCGTTTTATCAGCTTGAATGGGAAAAAACACGTTCCGATCCATGCGGTACTTTCTTCTCTACGGTTGATTTTGTAGCTGACGGCTGCGGCCCTGTAATTTTGGGTGGTATTGCTGATGAACGAGACATGTTGGCATTCCGTGATTTAGAACTTGCTGCAGGTGTTCATCCATCTGAACGTGTTGCACCAATGACTGAGCGTCCAGCAGATGATGAAGCTAAAGACGACGGTCAATATGGTATTGCGGTTCGCTGGTACTCTGAAGCATTAGGTGATACGGAATTTGGCGCGTACTACATGAACATCCACAGCCGCCTACCTTTCATTAATGGTTCGGTTACCAACCAAGATCGCGCAGGCGTTTTAGGTAATGGTGATGATCGTTCAGTTAATGATAATGCTACCTATGACAGCTACCGTCCGCTTTATCAGATTGCTTATCCTGAAGACAATCAGTTAGTCGGTATCAGCTTTGCGACGTCTACTGAAGGTGGTGCTTCCATCTCGGGTGAAATTAGCTACCGTCCAGATGCACCGATTCAATGGAACGCATTTGAATTGATTCTAGCGGGTAACGGTGCGCCTTATAGCCGTTTGTATCAGCAGCGTGCTGAAGAAGTTGGCGGCGATGCTTCATCTTTATACGGCGAACTAGCGCAAGGCTATGATGAAATGGATATTTGGCAAGCCCAGATGACTTTCATTAAGTTTTACGATCAAGTATTTGGCGCTGACCGTCTAGCAGTTGTTGCTGAAGTAGGCGCGACCTACGTTCCTGACTTACCCGACCTAGACGACGCTCGCTATGGCCGTTCGGGTGCCTTTGGTATTGGTAATAACGATGGTGTCATTGCAAATGACACAACTAACCATTGTGAAGCACCTGGCTCTGGTCAAAATGCAAATACTGACTATTGTACCGACGAAGGCTACGTAACTCAGCTTTCTGGTGGTATTCGTTTCCGTGCCGGTATGGATTACAACAACGCGTTCTCTGGTGTAAACATGACGCCTAACGTTGCCATTTCATATGATGCGGGTAACGGTCCTGAGCCAGGTGCTCAGTTCATTGATCAGCGTTTGACGACAGCAATTGGTGTTAAATTTGTTTATCAAAACCAAACTCAAGTTAGTGTGAACTACACTCAATTTGATGGTGGCGATTACAACACTGTTAAAGACCGTGACAACATTGCTCTATCGGCAAGTTATTCATTCTAAATTTAGTTCGTTGCAAAGAGTAATTGAGGGCATATAAATGCTAAAACAGTATAAAAAAGTGGGAAGTGCAATTGCGCTTTCCTTGATGGTTTCAGCTGCTAACGCAGGTGTATCTTCAGCAGATGCCGCTAAAATCGGCACAACATTAACGCCGATGGGCGCAGAAAAAGCCGGTAGCGGTGAAGTAACAGCTTGGACCGGTGGTGTAACCACTCCGCCAGCGGGTTATACCGTCGGCAGCAAGCACGTTAATCCTTTTGCAGCAGATAAGGTGAAGTACACCATTACTGCAGCAAACTATAAGGAATACGCTGACAAGTTGAGTGACGGTCAGAAGGCAATGTTTGAAAAGTATCCTGATACTTATCGCATGCCGGTTTACCCGACTCAGCGCTCTGCTGCTTATCCAAAAGAGATTTATGACGCAACTAAGAAAAACGCGACAGATACAGGTCTTATTAAAGATGGCAACGGCCTAAGCGACTATGTAGAAGGTGTTCCTTTCCCTATCCCAGCAACGGGTGTTGAGGCGATTTGGAATCACATTGTACGTTATCGTGGTGGTAGTGTTTCTCGTGTTGTGGGTCAAGCAACTCCTCAAGCAAACGGTGAATACTCAATCGTTCGCTTTAAAGACGAATTCACTTTCCGTAACAAGCTTACCGATTATGATGCCTCTAAAGATGCTAACGTTTTGTTTTACTTTAAGCAGGATGTTGTTTCTCCAGCACGTCTAGCGGGTAACGTTCTTTTGGTTCATGAAACACTAGACCAAATTAAAGAGCCTCGTAAAGCTTGGGTATATAACGCCGGTCAGCGTCGTGTACGTCGTGCTCCTCAGGTTGCTTATGACGGACCAGGTACAGCTTCTGACGGTCTACGTACTGCTGATAACTTCGATATGTTTAACGGTGCTCCTGACCGTTATGATTGGGAACTTAAAGGCAAGCAAGAGCTTTATATCCCATATAACTCTTACCGTTTGAATGATGCTGATGTTAAGTATGATGACATCGTAAAAGCAGGTCACATCAACCAAGACCTAACACGTTATGAATTACACCGTGTATGGAAAGTTGAAGCGACCTTGAAAGAAGGTAAGCGCCACGTTTATGGTAAGCGTACTTTTTATCTTGATGAAGATACCTGGCAAGCAACGATTATCGATCACTACGATGGCCGTGGCCAGCTATGGCGTGTAGCCGAAGCACACAACATCATGCTCTATGATACGTTAGTGCCTTGGTATGCTGTTGAAGCGCTGTATGACTTAAACTCGGGTCGTTACTTAGTACTAGGTCTTGATAATGAAGAGACTGGTTCTTATGAGTTTGGCTTTGAGCGTAGCTCTGGTGATTACACGCCTGCGGCACTTCGTCGTGCGGGTCGTCGCTAATAGAATTTAATACGGTTAGTTCATTAACCTATTAATTCTGTAAAAGTAAAAAGAACCCGCCTAGTGCGGGTTTTTTTATGTCTTTTTTTAATCACCCTCCCTACCTGATACCTCTATTTCTATTCGCGCCCCCGCTAATTCTTGCCGAACCCGGCCATTAAACAAACAATTTTAATAATAAATTATTGGCAGAGGATCACCTTTTTAGCCTATGAGTGATTGCATACACTGTCGAAAAAATTATAAGAGTTATTTTTTAAATGATTAAAAAAATATTATTGGCCACGGCCATTACCTTCTCGATGATTGCACTATTTTTTGATGGCAGCGCAGTATTGAATTATCTCTATCGAGATTCAATGGATAATGAAGTCGGAGAATTATCATTTTCAGGATTGAAAGCACCGGTCGAAGTTCGTCGCGATGAGTTTGGTATTCCTGCCATTAAAGCCAATAATACTGAAGACCTAACCTTCGCTACGGGTTATGTCATGGCCAGCGATCGCTTAGCACAAATGTATTCTATGTCGCTATTGGCGCAAGGTCGTTTATCTGAGATGGCTGGGCCTGTGGCGTTAGACATGGATAAATACATGCGCACGCTGGGTATTAATCAAATAGTGCAGCAAAAATACGCGACGACCGATGAGTCAGTAAAAAGGCTATTAGAAAGTTTTAGCCGTGGCGTGAATGCTTATATAGAAACCCACCAAGGCAAGCTGCCATTTGATTTTGATCTTAACAAATATAAGCCTGAGCCTTGGAAACCTGAGAACTCTATTTATTTATTTTCAATTTTAAACTTGGGCGTCGCGTTTAACTCACATGAAGAAGTTGCTTATCTCAACTTAGCCAAAGCATTAGGCCATAAAAAAGCGGCATGGTTAGTACCAAGCTATCCGGACGAACCACTACCGTTTGAAGAGGCTAAAAAACTTGAGGGTATCGACTTGAATGCCGTTCAAAACGAATTGCTTACTGTCGCCAATATTCAAAATAAAATCATGGATACCACATCTGCGTTAGGCATTGCCGCATCTAACAACTGGGGCGTGCATAAAAGCAAAACTAAAAATAACGCCAGCATTATTGCTAATGATACCCACCTCCTCTTATCACAGCCTTCGGTGTGGATGATGATGAGTGTTGATGCCCCAAATTATCACGCAACCGGCATCGGTTTGGCAGGTTTACCTTCTGTCGTTGCTGGTTATAACGGTCATATTGCATGGGGAGAAACCATGGTAATGGCCGACGGACAAGACATCTTTCTAGAGCAGTTAAAAGACATCGATGGCAAAAAACATTATTTATTTAAAGGTGAATGGTTGCCAACGAAAGAGCGTATCGAAACCTTTAAAATTCGTGGTGGCGACACAGATACGATTACCGTTCACGAAACCCATCATGGCCCATTGATTAACTCCGTAAGTCAAAATGATCCTGCTCATACCATGATGATGGTCAAAACTGAGCAAGAATACGGATTAGCATTAAGCTGGACCGCTACTCAACCAGATAAAACTATTGAAGGTTTTTTAAATCTGGCGCGAGCGAAAAACATGGAAGAAGCGAAAGCCGCTATATCGAATGTTGGCTACATACATCTCAACATGATCTATGGTGACAAAGACAATATCGCTTGGCAGGTAACGGGCAATTATCCGCAACGTAAAAAAGGCACTGGCTTTTTACCGTCACCTGGTTGGACCGGTGAATACGATTGGGACGGTTATGTTGATGTGGAAAAATTTCCTTACGTGCTAAACCCTGCGCAAGGTTTTATTAGCACAGGTAATGACCGAACCGTTGATACTTCTGAGTATGACTTCACTTTAACCAACTCGTGGTATTTCCCTGAACGTGGCGAGCGTATTAAACAACTACTTTCAGCAACCGATCAGCACACCGCTCAAACCAGTATCGATATGCAAGCCGATCAGCACGATGTTCTGGTAGTGAAAATTCAGCGGGTATTTAAGCAGTTAGAAAAACCTTTGACGGCGGCCATTGACTCCCTCTCTAAAGGCGATCAAATAAAAGCCAAAGCAACGCTTAAAACCATTTTAGAATTTAACGGTGACATGCTGGTTGATTCACAGCCTGGTGCCGTGATGGCGATGTTTGATCACCAGCTGACTCGTGGAATTTTTTATGATGAACTAGCAGAAGAAAAAACAAAAGTTGATTCAGAAGATAAGCTACTGTGGAAATCTTTCATCAACATGAATGGCCGCAGTTATTCCGCTTACCAAGATCATCTCTTAGCTCGTGAAGATAGCCCGTTTTGGGATGATATCACCACCGAGTTCAAAGAAGACAAACCCTTAATCATTGCCAAAGCATTAGCGAGCACACAAACCTACGGTAACCAATTACTCGGTGCAGATAGCTCAAAATGGCAACTAGGCCAATTGCAAAAATATACTTGGGAAAGTGCCGGTACACAGATGAAACCACTGCTGCCTTTCTATGAGCAATGGGGAATTTCGGCATTATCGGGGTATTTAGATCGAGGCCCTTATCCTGCAGGTGGCAGCCGTAATACGTTAAACGTTGCCGGTTACGATGTGGGTAATGATTATGATGTGTGGAACATCCCTGCAATGCGCCTAGTGGTCGATTTCTCGTTAGACGAGCCAATGTATTTAACCAACGCAGGCGGCCAGTCTGGCAACCCTGCTAGCCCGTATTACGACAAAGGGATAGAGACTTGGCTGAAGGCAAAGAATCGTAAGATTCCGTTTAAGCGCGAAAATGTTAGAAAACACTATTCTAAGCTGCTAATGCTGTCCCCTAAATAAAATCTAGAAGCTCGCGTATAAAAATTAAATACCAACTTTTTAAAGTTCATCTATAAAAAAGCCCAGTTCAATTACTTGAACTGGGCTTTTAATTTCTTTAACTTTTCTAAAGTTAGAGCTTACATTTTAGAGCTTAGATCGCAAAGCTATGACGCAATACAATAGTCTGAACACGGTCTGGGCCAGTAGAGATGATATCGATTGGAGCACCAATCGCTTTTTCTACAAAGCGGATATACGCTTTTGCATTCTCAGGAAGTTGATCCAAAGATTGTGCGCCAACTGTACTTTCGCTCCAGCCTGGTAAGTCTTCGTATACTGGTGTGATCTTGTCAAACTGATCAGCACTAGCAGGAACACCCATTTTGTTACCGTCTGCATCTTGATAACCCGTACAAACGCGAACAGTCTCTAGACCATCTAAAACGTCAAGCTTAGTTAGGCAGATAGCGTTAACCGAGTTAACACGAATCGCGTGCTTAACCAGTGCCGCATCAAACCAACCACAACGGCGTGAACGGCCAGTGGTTGTACCTTTTTCGTGACCGACTGTGGATAAGTGCTCACCCTGTCTCTTATACACATCTCCGAGCCCACGAGA
>OLHK01000474.1_pt1 | contig 11129 bp, 7 predicted proteins | sample 1609371 | NCBI WGS metagenome assembly OLHK01 (sample SAMN05416779, study PRJEB24817) | seawater metagenome | isolation source: Sea water | place: Canada:Atlantic | collected 2013-11
CCAGCGACAAACGGATTAACAGTCCGTTGCTCTACCAACTGAGCTATCGGGGAACGTCGTCGTGTGACGAGGCGCGTATATTAAGGTTACCCCAACGCCTCGTCAACCCCTTGCCAGGATTTTTAGCCCAGCGCTTTCTGCAAACGCTCAATGGCTTGCTTCAGCGTATCAAGGCTGGTGGCGAAGCTCAGGCGCATATGGCCCGGCGCACCGAAAGCGGAGCCTGGCACCAAGGCCACGCCGGCTTCCTTCAACAGCTTCTCGGCAAACTCCACATCATTGCTGACGTCAGAATCGGCTTCGATGGCTGCCTGGAAACTCGGGAACACATAGAAAGTCCCGTCACCGTGCAGGCATTCAACGCCGGGTAGGGCATTCAGGGCTTCTACCAGGTAGTCGTGACGTTCCTTGAACGCCGTGACCATTTCCTGCACACAGTCCTGAGGGCCATCCAGAGCTGCGGCTGCAGCTGCCTGGGAAATCGAGGCCGGGTTGGATGTGCTTTGGGACTGGATTTTCTTCATCGCGCCAATGATTTTTGCCGGGCCTGCCGCATAGCCGATGCGCCAACCGGTCATGGAGTAGGCCTTGGAAACGCCATTGAGCACGAAAGTGCGATCGTACAGCTCCGGTGTGGCGTTCAGGATGTTGCAGAACGGCTGACCGGTCCACAGGATCGGCTCATACATGTCATCGGTGGCGATCATGATCTGTGGATGCTTCTTCAGCACCTCGCCAATCGCCTTCAGCTCGTCCAGGCTGTAAGCCATGCCACTGGGGTTGGAAGGGCTGTTAATCACGAACAGGCGGGTGCGCTCTGTGATGGCGCTTTCCAGCTGCTCCGGGGTGATCTTGAAGCGGGTATCGGCGCCGGTTTCGATGATAACCGGCTTGCCTTCAGCCACCAGCACCATGTCCGGGTAAGATACCCAGTACGGCGCAGGAATAATGGCTTCGTCGCCCTTGTTCAGTGTGGCCAGCGCGAGGTTGAAAAAGCTCTGCTTGCCACCACCACTTACCAGGATCTGGTTGGCTTCGTATTCCAGGCCGTTGTCCCGTTTGAACTTCGCAATGATCGCCTTTTTCAGTGCGGGCGTACCATCCACAGCGGTGTACTTGGTCTGGCCGTTGTTGATGGCTTCGATGGCCGCCTGTTTGATGTGATCCGGGGTATCGAAGTCCGGCTCGCCGGCACCCAGGCCAATAATGTCCTGGCCAGCAGCGCGTAATTCCGCTGCCTTGTTGGTGACTGCGAGGGTGGGAGAGGGCTTGATTGCCTGTACTCGGCTGGAAAGTTGAAGGTCCAAACTTGCGCTCCTTAAAGCTGCGTCTGATAGGGCTCCGGCGGCTTCGGGGTAGTGGTTTTCACCATGTTCAGGCCGCCTTTGACGATTCAGATGGTATCATGAAGCCCGCGTGACGATAAGTTTCTCTGCAGATTGCACCTTTTGATATTCGCGGTGCGATGCGTTGCCCAGATCACTTTTGATTGAATGAAGGATGTCTCCAGACTATGGCCACTTCAGAAACCGGCGCGCTCATGAAAGACGGCGCCTTCAAGGTGGATTCCCCGTTTCAGCCAGCTGGGGATCAGCCCAAAGCCATTGATGGGCTGGTGGACGGTATCCACTCCGGCCTGGCACACCAGACGCTGTTGGGTGTGACCGGCTCGGGCAAGACCTTTACCATTGCCAACGTCATCCAGCAGGTTCAGCGGCCGACCATCATCATGGCCCACAACAAAACCCTGGCGGCCCAGTTATACGGCGAGTTTCGTGAGTTTTTCCCGGACAACGCGGTGGAGTATTTCGTTTCCTACTACGACTACTACCAGCCGGAAGCCTATGTGCCATCTTCCGATACGTTCATCGAAAAAGACGCCTCCATCAATGAACATATAGAACAGATGCGCCTGTCGGCGACCAAGGCCCTGCTGGAACGGCCGGATGCCATCATTGTTGCCACCGTATCCTCCATTTACGGCCTGGGCGACCCCCAGTCCTACCTGAAAATGATGCTGCACCTGGACCGGGGTGACCAGATCGACCAGCGTCACATCCTCCGGCGCCTCGCCGAGCTGCAGTACACCCGCAACGATGTTGAATTCCACCGGGCCAATTATCGGGTGCGTGGGGACGTGATCGATGTATTCCCGGCGGAATCCGAGAAAGAAGCCATCCGCATTGAGTTGTTCGATGACGAGGTGGAAAACCTCAGTTACTTCGATCCCCTGACCGGTGAGGTTCTTCGGCGTGTGCCCCGTGTCACCATTTATCCGAAATCCCACTATGTCACGCCAAGGCAGAAAGTGCTGGATGCCGTTGAGCGCATTAAGGTCGAGTTGGATGAGCGCCTGCAGCAATTAAGGGACAACAATCGCCTGGTGGAAGCGCAGCGTCTGGAAGAGCGCACCCGCTACGACATCGAGATGATGTTGGAGTTGGGCTACTGCAACGGCATTGAAAACTACTCCCGGTACCTGTCAGGTCGCCAGCCGGGTGAGGCGCCCCCGACACTGTTCGATTATCTGCCAGCCAATGCGATGCTGGTGGTGGACGAATCCCACGTTACCATTCCCCAGATCGGCGCCATGTACAAGGGTGACCGTTCCCGTAAGGAAACCCTCGTGGAGTACGGCTTTCGGCTGCCCTCTGCGCTGGATAACCGGCCCATGCGCTTTGACGAGTGGGAGCGGATTGCACCTCAAATGCTGTTCGTCTCCGCCACCCCCGGCAACTACGAAGCCGAGCACGCAGGGCAGGTGGTCGAACAGGTGGTGCGGCCAACCGGTCTGCTTGACCCGGAAATCGAAGTCCGCCCGGCCTCTACCCAGGTGGACGATCTGCTCTCGGAGATCCGCCTGCGCACCGACGTCAACGAACGGGTTCTGGTGACCACGCTCACCAAGCGTATGGCCGAAGACCTGACCGACTTCCTCATGGAGCATGATATCCGTGTGCGTTATCTGCATTCGGATATTGATACCGTAGAGCGTGTTGAGATTATCCGCGACTTACGCAGGGGTGAGTTTGATGTACTGGTGGGCATCAACCTTCTGCGGGAAGGTCTGGATATGCCAGAGGTATCACTGGTGGCTATCCTGGATGCTGACAAGGAGGGTTTCCTGCGCTCGGAACGTTCGCTGATTCAGACCATTGGTCGCGCCGCCCGTAACCTCCATGGCAAAGCCATTCTCTATGGCGACCGGATCACCGGATCCATGCAGCGGGCCATCGACGAAACCGGGCGCCGCCGGGCGAAGCAGGCGGCCCATAATGAGGAGCATGACATTACGCCGCAGGGTCTGAACAAGAAGATCGCGGATATCATGGAAGGCGCCGGTGGCGGCAGCGGTCGCGGTCGTCGTAAGGCCGAGCGTCCGGGCGAGAAAGCGGCCGAGGAGGCGGAGAAGTACCGTGCCAAGGCGGGTAACCGCTCGCCGGAAGAGGTTCTTAAGGAGATCACCCGTCTGGAAGACGATATGTACAAGGCCGCCGCGGATCTGGACTTCGAGACGGCTGCGCGGTTACGGGATGATATTTCCGAGCTTAAAGAGGCCGCCTTGCGGACCGGCTAACGCCTTGGTCCTACAATGACTGCTGCCTGCAATGGTTGGTTCTTGCCGTATCGGGACATACGGTCGAACACCCGGCGGTCTACCGGCAGGTATTGCTTGTCAGCGACGGTCTCACCAACCTCCGTATCGATTTCAGGGTCGTGCAGGTATACAAACTGATCATCCATCGCACATACCGTCACCCAGTGGGGCACGCGGCTGCGATTCAGTTGCCAGGTGCTGATCAGGATCACCGGCACACGGCCATCGTGGAGGGCTGCCTGAATCCCATCCAGGGTGAGCGGATCGTGATGGAGTTCGATACCGGTCTGGCCGATGTCGTAGAGAAAACCCTCGTGTACCAGTTCCAGTACTCGCTTCTTGTCGTCGTTGCGAACCGTATCCTTGAATAGGGCACCCTCTTTGCTGATGTAGGCACTGGCGTGGAAGCCGCGGTGCCAGGCAGCCAGTGCCAGGCCGTGGGGGCCGCAGCCACCGTGGCCGGCGAGCATAAAGATGGTGGTGGCTTCACGCCAGAGTTTCAGTTCTTCCAGGGTGGTCATCGGCTGCTGCTCATCCAGGGCTGCCATGGCCATGATCAGAGCCGCCGGGCCGCAGGAGAATTCCGTGGTCTGAGGGTAATAGGGCACCGCCGGATATTCCCGGGAAGGCTCGTAATAGAGGATGCGGCGCTCGAAGCGCAGGGCGGTGCCGTGGTCTTCGTAGTAGTCCCGATAGGTGCCGAACTGGCGATAGCCCAGGCGTTGGTATAGCCGTATCGCCGGGGCATTGTCTTCCCGCACTTCCAGCCTCATCACGATGCGGCCTGCGTCGACCGCTGCAGCTTCTGCTTCCCGAACCAATTGCTCGCCTATATTTCTGCCGCGTTCCGCTGGCGAAACAGCAATGGAATAGATTCGCGCCAGCCGGGTGGCCGCACTCATTAATACCAGGCAGTAGCCCAAAAGCTCATTGCCGGCCATCGCGACAATCAGCCGGTCCCGGGGCATATCCAGAAAGCGCCGGAAGCTACGCCGTGAGATCCGGTCGTCGGTGAAACACCGGTTCTCCAGCTTTACCAGTGCGTCCAGGTCATCGCTTGTGGCGTGACGAAAAGCGAGTGATGTCATAATGAAAGAACTCTGGATAACAAAAATGTGACGGCTTCGCCGGGTTGAGCACTGGTGGCTATTATGAGTGAGCGCCTACCTTGCCGATAGCGTGCAATCATGCGTAAAAGCACGCATTTCGTGCTAATTGTAGGCTAAAGCGTTCCGGCGTATTGTTGCGAGATTGTACAGGCACCGTCGACGCATGGTGGGCCTGTGTTCCCCAAGCTTCCGGCACTGCCTTCATGGAGGAATGCCACTGATGTCACGATTGTTGATTGTTGTTGACCGCGCCAAGGACTGGGCACCGTATTACCCCAGCGAAGACGTGCTTACCTTTGATCAGTATCTGCAGTTTTCCGCGCCCACCTCGAGCCGGGTGCGGGTGATCAACCTGTGCCAGAGCGCCCGGTACCTCAGTCGTGGCTATTACTGTTCACTGCTGGCTGAGGCTCGTGGCCATCATGTGGTGCCGTCTGTGATGACGCTCAACGACCTCAGCCGCAAAGGGCTGTTCTCGCTGCAGTTGGATGAACTGGATGCGAGCGTGATCAATTGGCTTGAGGAAGCCGGGGCTGAGATCGAGCCCGCCGGTGACAATAACCACGCCACGCGGGAAGTGCGTGTCCGCACGTACTTCGGGCAGGCGGAACATGGGGATTTGAAGCCGGTTGCACGCGCGTTGTTTGATCGTTTCCCGTGCCCGGTTCTGGACGTGGTGTTCCGCCGTGGCAAAACCTGGCAGATAGCGTCCATGAAACCGGGTTGTCCCGCGGACCTGAAAGGGAAAGAACAGGATGCCTTCGCGGCGGCGTTTGACCGTTTCAGCAGCATGGTCTGGCGCAAGCCCCGTACCCGCCGTCGTTATCGGTTTGATCTTGCGATGCTGGTCAACGAGGACGAGGAAATGCCTCCCAGCGACAAAGAGGCGCTGGAGAAATTCGAGAAGGCTGGCCGTAAGCTGGGGATTAACGTGGAGCAGATCGGCCGCCGTGATTATATGCGGCTGCCGGAATACGACGGCCTGTTTATTCGCGAGACTACTGCCATCGATCATCACACCTATCGTTTCGCCCGCAAGGCCGAGGCCGAGGGCATGGTGGTGATCGACGACCCGGTGTCGATCCTGCGTTGTACCAACAAGGTCTATCTGGCGGATCTGTTGAAGAACAACAAGATCCCGACACCAAAAACCCTGATTCTGTCGAAAGATCAGAAAGACAGCGCTGAACAGGTGATTCGTGATCTGGGCTTTCCTGCCGTTATCAAGATTCCTGACGGTGCCTTTTCGCGGGGAGTCACCAAGGCGGAGGATGAAAAAACGCTGCGGGCGGGCCTGAAAGAGCTGTTCAAACAGTCGGCACTGGTACTGGCCCAGGAGTACCTTTACACCGATTATGACTGGCGTATTGGGGTGCTCGGCGGACGAGCCATTTATGCCTGTAAATACTACATGGTGGAGGGGCACTGGCAGATCTACCAGCACGGTGGCGAGGAAGTGGATAGCGGTGGTTTCGATACCATGCCGACGTACGAGGTGCCCCGGAACGTAATCCAGGCAGCGCTCAACGCCACACGTCTGATCGGCAATGGCCTTTACGGTGTGGATATCAAGCAGTCCGGTAACCGTGTGGCAGTCATTGAGGTAAACGACAACCCCAGCATTGACGCCGGAGTTGAAGACCGGTTTCTGGGTGGGGAACTGTACACGCTGATCATGCAGGAGTTCCTGTCCCGCATGGAGGAAAAGCGGCGTCGCTAGACGCCCTGTCAGTTCTCAGTATGAGCGTGCCAGATTCTGAGGCTGCCAAACCACGGGTAGCGGGCCAGTTCCTCGCTGATCCTATGGGCGTCAGGAAGCGCTTCGGATTCAGGGATCTCCATAAACAGTTCCATATGGACCCGGTTGCGGAGGTAATGCAGCCGTAGCCGGTTGTTGGACGGCAGGTTTTCTATGTGTTGGTGAAGTACCTCGCGGATTTCCGCTCGAGCGGGCAGTTGCTCGGAGGTCTGGGGGTGGATTTCGTCGTTCTCGGCATCAATGTGGAAATTGATGTCGAGAATGTTGTCCAGGGCATTGCGCATGGCTTTTACCACCTGCATTCCTATTTGATGCCCCTCCGAAACGCTGATCTCCGGCGACACAACGAGGTGCACATCCAACAGGATGTCGTGTCCCATGCGGCGGCTGCGAAGTTCGTGCACGTTGCGCACGCCGTCGGTCTTACTGGCGATGTGTTTCAGTGCTTCGGTATCTTCCGGGGACAGGCCTGTATCGACGAGTTCTTTCACGCTGTCGCGGGTGAAGCGCCAACCGATGTGAATGATGATCCCGGAGATAATCACTGCCGCGAGAATGTCCAGCCACAGATAGCCCAGCATGGCGCCGATGGTCGAGAAGAGCACCACCACGGAGGAGAGGGCATCAGTGCGGCTGTGCCAGGCATTGGCGATGATCAGGTCCGAACGGATCGCTATGCCAACCCGGCGTGTGTAGCGATAGATCCATTCCTTGCTGGCAATGGAGATGACGGCTGCCACCAACACCGGCCATTCGGGAATGTTCACAGCGCCGCCATCAAGCAGTCGCAGGGTGTTATCCCAGGCCAGGGCCGCGCCAACGGCAATGAGGATGCTGCCGAGCACCATGGTGCCCATGGTTTCTATGCGTTGGTGGCCATAAGGATGGTCCTGGTCTGGCGCTTGACGGGACACCCGCATGACACCCAGTACGACCAGGTCCGATGCGACATCCGTAAAGGAATGAATGCCATCCACCAACAGCGCCTGGGAATGAAACAGCGTTCCGGCGATGACCTTGAGAATGCCCAGTACACCATCCAGTAGCATTCCGATAACGGTTACACGCGATGCTGCCCTGCGCTCCTGGGGGAGTCCCTTGGGTTCTTGGGAGGAAAAGGTCTGCTGGTCCGTCATTGAGGTTCTCCGTGGGCCTGATCGTCAGTATAACGAACCTGCCACTGTATGTTTTATGCACATGGGCGGAATCGCTGAATGACGTAACATTCTGTGACTGAACTGCCTGTCGTGACAGAAAAGTCTCCGTAACTATTTGATATTTATAAATAAATAAACTGATCAAAAAATGATCAATCTGTAGGCTGGCGCGAATATCAAGGGTTCGGCCGCGTTGCCCCGCGATTTTCAACAGGGTTATCCACAGATTCCGTGGAAAAGGTCACAAGAGCTTAACGCTACAGACATTTAGCCGTCATATTTAAGGTGTAGGGCGATGCTGTGGAAAACTTCCGGTATACTCCGCATCGTTCTCGATCAGGGAGATTGTGTATGTATGGCATTATGCGCGAACTGCTGTTCCGGCTGCCACCGGAGACTGCTCATAACCTGACGTTGTCGGGGCTCGATATGGCAGGAAAGCTCGGGTTGCTCCAGGCGCTCGTCAGCAAGCCGGAGCCGCTGCCAACCAAGGTGATGGGCCTGGAGTTTCCCAATCCCGTTGGGCTGGCTGCAGGGCTCGACAAGAACGCTGATCATCTGGATGCCCTGGGCGCATTGGGATTTGGGTTTATCGAGGTAGGCACTGTCACGCCTCTGGCCCAGCCTGGCAACCCGAAACCGAGAATGTTCCGGCTCCCTGATCACAGCGCGATTATTAACCGGATGGGTTTTAATAATCATGGTCTTGAACACCTGCTGGATCAGGTAGACAAGCGTCGCTACGCTGGCGTACTGGGTATCAATGTTGGCAAGAACAAGGCGACACCCAACGAGGAATCCGAGTCAGATTATCGCAAAGGCATCGCAGCGGTGTATTCCCGCGCTGACTACATCACGGTGAATGTATCATCCCCCAATACGCCCGGTCTGCGGGATCTTCAGTTTGGCGACTCTCTAAAGGGCCTGATGCACGCCATCAAGGAGGAGCAGGCACGTTGTGAGAAGGAACATGGGCGCTACGTGCCGTTGGCGGTGAAGATCGCCCCGGATATGGACGACGATGGGGTGCGTTTTGTGGCCAACGCCCTGAAAGCGTCGGGGTTGGACGGCGTCATAGCCACTAATACCACCATTAGCCGCGAAGCCGTTGCCGCCGGGCATCGGTATGCGGATGAGGCAGGGGGGCTCAGCGGCGCGCCGGTAAGAGCGTCTTCCACGCGGGTGATTCAGGCACTGTATGCGGAACTGGGAGAGTCGTTACCGATTATCGGGGTAGGCGGCATTACCGACGGTGACAGCGCGGCTGAGAAAATTCGTGCCGGCGCAAAGTTGGTGCAGATTTATACCGGTTTTATCTATCGAGGGCCGGCGCTGATCCGGGAGTCGGTCAACGCGATTCGGCGTTTGACTTGATGCGGTGGTGAGAACGGTGCGCCAGGAAGCGAGGCCAGAAATAAAGTGGGCCCGCTTAGCGGGCCCGTGCGGGGAATGAACCCCGTGGCGTTTCATCGCATGGTACGGGTCGGGAGGACCCGTTTGGGTTGCTCTGGGTACTGCGCCAAATTGTGTGTTGTTGAAAGATCAGATTAAAGATTCGGGGTGCTGACAAACAACGTTATGCCGTTACGTTTGCCAGTCTGTGGATGCCGGATACGCCGGTCATGCCCTCCCATTGATCTGTGCGGCCTTCTCGCCACCCGTTGAGCCATTCCTGGCGAACTTCCGGCTGTTCCAACGGGCAACTGTCTTTTGCTTTACCGGACACACCGGCCAGGTAACCCCGTTTGAATGCACGAGCGTACATATCTCTTTTCTGTCTTTTCATGCCGTTCCTCACTGATGGATTAACAGAACAAGTGTGTACACATCTGCTGTGGCCGGGACTTGGAGAAACCCTTCCGGGGTAACCCACTATTGTCAGGTATGGCCAGAGCAGTCAGGATCCTGTTAACAGAGAGCCCTTTGTTGGCTCCCCGGAACGACGCGTCACCTACAAGGTAAGACTAAGCCAGCGCCCTTGTACACTATTTATTTCATCTATATGAAGCTTCTCTTATAGTTGTGTGACATAACAAACCCGTGAAAATCTGGGAAAATGCGCTAATCCCACGACCTTAGCCATCGTAGAAACGACTCAGGAGTCGAACGTGTCAGACCTTAACTTTTTCGTAACCTGCCCCAAGGGCCTGGAGTATTTGCTGGAGGACGAACTGCGTACCTTCGGCATGGACCCGGTCCGGAACGCACCGGCAGGTGTCTGGGCCAACGGCACCCTTGAAAGTGGCTATCGTGCCTGCCTGTGGTCGAGACTCGCAAACCGAGTCATCCTTCATCTGGCGGACGTGGATGCCACTTCTGGTGACCAGATGCTGGGTGGTGTGACGGACCTGGAATGGCAGCAGCATATTCCGATGAATGGCAGCTTTCGCGTCAACTTTGTGGGGCAGAACGAAGCCATTCGCAACACGCAATATGGTGCCCAGCGTGTGAAGGATGGCATTGTGGACCGTCTGCGTAGTGCCAGTGGTCAGCGGCCTTCCGTGGACGCCAAAAACCCGGATGTAACGGTATCCGCACGCCTGAATCGCGGCAAACTGTCGGTAGGCATCGACCTGAGCGGCGACAGCCTCCACAAGCGTGGTTACCGCACGGAAAAGGGGGCAGCACCACTGAAGGAAAACCTGGCGGCGGCTCTGCTGATGAGATGCGGTTGGCCGGAACTGGCGAAAGCCGGCGGTGATTTCATCGACCCTATGTGTGGTTCCGGCACGCTGGTGATTGAGGCTGCCATGATGGCTCTGGATCTGGCGCCCGGCCGCAAGCGCGAACGTTTCGGTTTTGAGCGTTGGCTGGGCCACCAGCCGGACCTGTGGTTGTCACTGCGCCAGGAAGCCGAGAAGCGCGCCTATACAGGCAAGCAGGGCATTGAGGGGCGCGTTCCTGCCTTCCTGGGCTTTGACCAGGATCGAGGGGTGATACAAACCGCAGGGAACAACCTGCAACGGGCTGGCCTGGAAGGCATCGTAACCATCAAGCAGCAAGGAGTTGACCAGTTCAGCCGCGAAGAGGCCTGGGCCGAGACTGGCCTGGTGTTGGTTAACCCTCCCTACGGCGAGCGCCTGAGCGAACGCAAGGAGCTGGGCGGTCTTTATCGCAGCCTGGGTGAAGCCGTTAAGGAAGCGTTGCCGGGCTGGCGGTTTGGCGTATTCACCGGTGCGCCCGAGTACGGCAAATCCATAGGCCTTCGCAGCTACAAGCAGTACCGTCTCTACAACGGCAAGTTGCCGGCGCAGTTGCTGTTGTTCAACGTGGATGACGCCAGCGCCATGACACCGCGGGAGCCCGATGTACCTGGCGAGGTGACGCCTCGCATCGCCAATGAAGAGCGCGCTGCGATGCTGCGCAATCGCCTGAAGAAAAATATGAAGACCGTCGGCCAGTGGGCCCGCAAGCAGGGTATCGGCTGTTACCGCCTGTATGACGCCGATATGCCCGAGTTTGCACTCGCTATTGATGTCTACGAGGGTCGTGTCCACGTTCAGGAG
>OLHK01000476.1_pt1 | contig 11089 bp, 9 predicted proteins | sample 1609371 | NCBI WGS metagenome assembly OLHK01 (sample SAMN05416779, study PRJEB24817) | seawater metagenome | isolation source: Sea water | place: Canada:Atlantic | collected 2013-11
GAGATTTCTGCCTGTCTCGTGGGCTCGGAGATGTGTATAAGAGACAGCATCAATAGCATTCAACTTTTTAACGACGGTAATCGTTGGTGGATTATAAACATTTATTGGATGCAAGAATCTGAAGAAAACCCAATTCCTGACTATTATTTGCCGAAAAATTAAATTACTATAGATTCCTTTTCGTCATTTCGAGTGAATTCTGTGAATGAAAGTGAACAGAAGTAGTATCGATAACATTTTATTTATTCTCAAAAATCAGCTTAAAATAAATTCTGATACGTCAAACTCACTGAAACCAACAGACTCTAATTAGCATTTCCCAAACAAACCCTAAAGACATTTGATATTTAGATTTTAGTGCTTATTTTTAAAAACACGTAAAACAATTTCAACATGTCAATATCCCAAAAGTCAACCGCAACATTACTCATAGCTTTTGCATTCTCAATTACAAGTTTTGGACAACAAGCCACGGAAAAAGCAAAACCCGTATTTAAAGATGGAGAAGCACAAGAAGTGGCTGCATTTAGTAATCCAGAAAATTGGATACGTCATGATCTTTGGGTAGAAACCGATTTTGACACAGATGGAGATGGTCAACCAGACCGTATGCACGTTGATGTTACACGACCTAAACAGACCGAAACTGAAGGTCTAAAATTACCCATTGTTTATGAATCAAGCCCTTATTATGCTGGTGTAGCAGGTGACGTACCTGGAGTAATGTGGGACGTAAAACGTGAACTTGGTGGCATATCTAAAGAAAGGGTTCACCCAGAAGTAAAGCGTCGTGGCAAAAGACCTGTTATTTCAAATTCTCAAATTAGAACTTGGGTACCGAGAGGTTATATTGTAGTGCATTCATCTTCACCTGGCACAGGCTTATCTGACGGAGCACCAACTATTGGAGGAAAAAATGAATCCTTAGCACCAAAATTTGTTATTGATTGGCTGTGTGGGAGAGCAAAAGGCTATACGGAACGTGATGGTGATGAAGAAGTAAAGGCTTTTTGGTCTACTGGTAAAGTAGGCATGACTGGTACATCTTATAATGGAACTATTCCATTAGCCGCTGCAACAACAGGAGTCGATGGTTTAGAAGCCATTATTCCCGTAGCACCAAATACATCTTATTACCATTATTACAGATCTAATGGTTTAGTACGTTCACCAGGTGGCTATTTAGGCGAAGATATTGATGTACTTTATGATTTTGTACATAGCGGAGAAGAAGAAAACAGACCTTACAATAACAAAACCATTAGAGATACAGAAATGAAAATCGGTATGGACAGACAAACAGGCGATTACAATGAATTTTGGTCTGGGAGAGATTACCTCAATCAAATGGACAATATGGAAGCTGCACTGTTAATGTCGCACGGCTTTAACGATTGGAACGTAATGCCAGAGCATAGCTACAGGATTTACAAAGCAGCTAAAAAAAATGGATTACCAACACAAATCTATTACCATCAGAATGGTCATGGTGGTCCACCACCAATTTCAATGATGAACAGATGGTTTACAAAATACCTCCACGGAGTTGATAATGGTGTTGAAGATGAAGAAAACAAGGCTTATATCGTTAGAGAGGCTGCCAACAGAATGGAGCCAACCGCTTACAAAGATTACCCAAATCCTGAGGCAGAAGATGTAATTTTAAATTTATCAGCTGGCGGAACTAAAGTTGGAGGCCTATCAATTGACAAGGCGAGCAAAACAAAAGAAACCTTAACTGATGATGTGAGCTTTTCAGGAAAAGATTTAGCTTCTGCTGAAAGTTCAAACCATAGATTGCTTTATACAACTTCAACTTTAAAAGAAGATTTACATATATCTGGTGTGCCAAAAGTAAGCATAACATTATCAAGTAATAAACCTGCTGCAAATCTTTCGGTTTGGTTAGTATCATTGCCATGGGAAAGTGGTAAAGAAACAAAAATAACAGATAATATTATTACACGTGGTTGGGCAGATCCTAAAAATTATAACTCACTCACAAATGAAGAAGATTTAAAACCTGGAAAATTCTATACAGTTAATTTTGAATTACAACCAGATGATCAAATCATTAGAAAAGGACAGCAAATTGGATTAATGATTTTTAGTAGTGATAAGGAGTTTACACTACATCCTAAAGCTGGCACAGAGTTAACAATTCAACTTGATAAAACGAATTTGATTTTGCCTGTAGTTGGTGGGAAAGAAGCTTTTAAAAATGCCACTAATTAATAATTTACTAGTATTAATTTTATCGTTTCAAAAAAAGTATCGAGAATAAATTCTCGATATTTTTTTTGCTGACTTATATATTTTTTAGTTGATTCAAATTTTAATTCTTATCCTCCAACATTGGCACAAACCTAAAATCACCAAATTCATGTTTTTCAAAATCCTTTGGTCCTTTTCTAATAAATAGAGTCATAACTTGCACATCATCTCCAACAGGAATGACTAAGCGACCACCAATCTCTAATTGGCTTAACAATGGGTTGGGTACATAAGGTGCACCAGCTGTTACAATAATACTTTTAAACGGTGCTTCTTCTGGCATACCCTTATAACCGTCACCAAATATCAATTTCTTAGCTCTGTATCCTATTTTAGGTAAAAATTTAGATGTTTTTTTAAATAATTCTTGCTGTCTTTCAATACTATAAACTTTTGCGCCAAGCTCTAGCAATACTGCTGTTTGGTAGCCACTCCCTGTACCAATTTCCAAAACTTTGTCTCTAGGCTTTACCTCCATTAATTCAGATTGAAAAGCAACTGTATAAGGTTGTGAAATGGTTTGGTCTGCTGCAATAGGAAACGCTTTATCTACATACGCATGATCTATGAAACCAGAGTCCATAAACAAGTGTCTCGGAATTTTCCCTATAGCCTTTAAAACACTTTTGTCCTTTATTTCTTTTTTCTTAAGTGTTTCAACCAATTTTTTTCGCATCCCTTGATGCTTAAATGTATCTTTCAAAGTGCAATTTAGTTTGTGCTAAATTAATTGAAACACATAAAAGTTCAAAGGAAGAATTATAACTTTATTCTGTTATCAATTCACCAGTAATTTATAATTACTTTCTTATTTTTCTAATTCAAATCCACTATTTTTGTGAAAAACGAAAAAACATGCTAAAAGCTGGAGTTCTTGGTGCTGGCCACCTTGGTAAAATTCATCTTAGACTTCTTAACCAATCTAACAAATACGAGCTTGTAGGTTTCTATGATGCAGACCAAAAAAATGCTAAACGTGTAGTTGAAGAATTTGGGTACACTTATTTTGACTCTATTGACGATTTGATTGATGCAGTAGATGTAGTGGATATTGTCACTCCCACGCTTTCGCATTACGACTGTGCCAAACAGGCCATAAAAAAGGGTAAGCATATCTTTATAGAAAAGCCAATTACCAATACAGTTGAAGAAGCTGAGACCATTAGAACTCTAGTTGCAGAACATGGAGTAAAAGGTCAAGTAGGCCATGTAGAGCGATTTAACCCAGCTTTTATTGGTGCAAAAGATCAGATTGAAAGCCCAATGTTTATAGAAACACATCGTTTGGCTGAGTTTAATCCTCGTGGTACAGATGTACCTGTGGTTTTGGATTTAATGATTCATGATATTGATATTATACTTAGCGTAGTCAATTCGCCTGTAAAACACGTTTCAGCAAGTGGTGTTTCCGTGGTTAGTGAAACTCCAGATATTGCCAATGCTCGTATTGAATTTAAAAATGGATGTGTAGCTAATTTAACAGCTAGTAGAATCTCGCTCAAAAATATGCGTAAAACACGCTTCTTTCAAAAAGATGCTTATATCTCAGTAGATTTTCTCGAAAAGAAATGTGAAGTCGTTAAGATGAAGGATGCACCTAAGAATCCTGGTGATTTTGATATGATTCTTCAAAATGCTGAAGGTATCAAAAAACAAATATATTTTGATAATCCCGAAATACAAAGCAACAATGCCATTTTAGATGAACTTGAAACCTTTGCAGATGCCATTAATAACAATACCAAGCCAATTGTAACTTTGCATGATGGTACAGAAGCGTTACGTGTGGCAACAATGATAATTAATCAGTTTTAATTTCTACCGATTTAGAAATTTCTCTCTGTAACAATTAAACAATAACAAAATAGACTCTTGCTTTCGCAAGATCAAAAATTAATTTTTTTATGAAAAATATAGCAGTAATAGGTGCAGGTACAATGGGAAACGGAATAGCTCATACATTTGCCCAATCTGGATTTAAAGTTCAACTTATTGATATAAGTGAAGCTTCCTTAGAAAAAGGGATTGCTACCATTTCTAAAAATTTAGACAGAATGGTCTCAAAAGAGAAAATCTCTGAAACTAATAAAAATGAAACTTTAGATAACATTACGACTTTTACTAGTATTAAAGAAGGTGTAAAATCCGTAAACCTTGTTGTAGAAGCTGCTACAGAAAACATAGATTTAAAACTTAAAATTTTTAAGCAATTAGATGAAGCCTGTAATGAGGATACTATTTTAGCTACAAACACCTCTTCAATCTCAATTACACAAATAGCAGCTGTTACCTCTAGACCAAAACAAGTCATTGGTATGCACTTTATGAATCCGGTACCAATTATGAAATTGGTAGAAATCATTAGAGGGTATAATACAAGCGATTCAGTTACTGAAACTATTATGGAATTATCTAAAAAGTTAGGCAAAGTACCAACTGAGGTCAATGATTACCCTGGTTTTGTGGCAAACCGAATTTTAATGCCAATGCTAAATGAATCTATTGAAACTTTATACAATGGCGTTGCTGGTGTTAATGAGATAGATACAGTAATGAAATTAGGTATGGCACACCCAATGGGACCACTTCAGCTAGCTGATTTTATTGGTTTAGATGTTTGTCTTTCTATTTTAGAAGTTATGTATAACGGCTTTAAAAACCCAAAATATGCACCATGTCCCTTATTAGTAAATATGATAAGAGCCGGAAAATTAGGAGTTAAATCTGGTGAAGGTTTTTATGATTATTCTGAAAGCAGAAAAGCAGAAAAAGTTGCTTCTCAGTTTTCTTAGTAAATCAATTATAGTAGCTATTTACAACCTGTAAACAACTGTGATTGAAAACCCAAAACCATGGCTAAAATAAACCCATTTAAAGCAGTTAAACCAAAACGATCCGTTGTTGGTCTCGTTGCTGCTCGTCCATACCAGAGTTACACTAAAAACGAGCGTGATTCTCGTTTAGATTATAACCCTTATAGTTTTCTACATATTGTAAACCCTGGTTATAAATATGATAGAGAAGTTTCGGGTGAAGAACGCTATAAACTGGTTAGAAACAGGTACTTGGAATTTAAGGAAGATGGTATTTTTGTCCAAGATAAAAAACCATCGCTTTATATCTATAAAATTGTAAATCGATATGGCCAAGAATTTAATGGTATTATCGCTGCAACAAGTGCAGAGGATTATGAAAAGGATGTTATAAAGAAACACGAAGACACCATAGCAAGCAGAGAACAAACTTTTAAAACCTATTTAAAAACCGTAGGTTTTAATGCCGAACCGGTTTTGCTTACATATCCCGACAATACGGTCATTGACAAAATAATAACTGAAACCCAAAAAGGTTATGCCGAATTTGAGTTTACCATGACCTATCGTGACACACATTACCTTTGGAAAGTAGATGATGAAGCTACCATTTTAAAAATTCAAAATGAATTTAAAAAAATGGAAACCATATACATAGCAGATGGACATCACAGGTCTGCATCTTCTTATCTGCTATATAAAGATGAAAAGGAAAGCAATCCTGAACATAACGGTACGGAATCTTATAATTTTTTCATGTCTTATTTAATTCCAGAATCAGACTTGGTTATTCATGAGTTCAATAGGTTAATAACAGACTTAAACGGACTGACCAAAGAGGAGTTTTTAATTAAACTAGATGAATTTTACCGTATTGAAAATAGAGGTGTAATACCATATCATCCATCAAAATCACATCATTTTAGTATGTATTTAGATGGTGAGTTTTATTCACTTTACCTTAGAAAAACAATTTACCAATTCAATACCGCTTTAGATCAGCTCGATGCTCAAATTTTATACAAAACCATTCTGAAGCCTATTCTGGCCATAGAAGATTTGCGTAATGACCGCAGAATTTCTTATGTTAATGGACAACATGAAATGGTTACTATTAAAACAAGTGTAGATAGTGGTGATTATAAAGTCGGTTTTGGGATGTGCCCTTCAAATGTCAATCAAATGAAGCAAATTGCAGACGAAGGACTTAAAATGCCACCAAAAAGTACTTACATTCTTCCAAAATTGAGAAGTGGAATGACAATTTATGAATTTTGAAGTCAGACATTGTAATTACTTAAATAAAAGAATAATCTCTCAATGAATATTACTGATAATTTAAATAAAATAAAATCTACCTTACCAAAAGATGTCACTTTGGTTGCCGTTTCAAAAACCAAACCTGTAAGTGATTTAATGGAAACCTATAACGCTGGTCAGCGCATTTTTGGAGAAAACAAAATCCAAGAAATGGTTGATAAATATGAAGAAATGCCAAAAGATATTCAATGGCACATGATTGGGCATGTACAACGCAATAAAGTAAAGTACATGGCTGAGTTTGTAAATCTCATACATGGTGTTGATAGCTTAAAGTTATTAAAGGAAATTAATAAAAGAGCAAAAGGTTACGACCGTGTTATAGATTGTTTAATTCAAATTAAAATTGCAGAAGAAGACAGTAAGTTTGGTATATCCGCTAAAGATGCTACTGCTCTGCTAAATTCTGAGGAGTTTTCAAAATTAAACAATATTAAAATTGTTGGTGTAATGGGAATGGCCACATTTACTGATGATATGAAACAAGTTGAAAAAGAGTTTAAATTCTTAAAATTTACTTTTGAGGCTTTAAAGGATATTGAAGCCTCCAACTGCAAAATGAAAACAGTTTCAATGGGAATGAGTGGTGATTACGAACTCGCTATTGATTGTGGAAGTACGATGGTTAGAATAGGAAGTAGTATATTTGGCGAGAGAAATTATAATAATTAGTTCACAGTCAAAGTTAGAATATTTAACTCTTGATTATAGCGCTAAACAAAAAAAAATAATAGCATTTACGCAATACTAGACATAGAAACCACAGGTGGTAAATACAATGAAGAAGGTATAACGGAGATTGCGATTTACCAGTTTGATGGTCATAAAGTCACAGATCAGTTTATTTCATTGGTTAATCCTGAAAGAGAAATTCAACCTTTTGTCGTTAACCTCACTGGCATTAATTCTAATATGCTAAAAAATGCTCCTAAATTTTATGAAGTAGCTAAACGTATTGTTGAAATTACCGAAGATTGTATCATAGTAGCTCACAACGCTGATTTTGACTATCGAATTCTTAAAACAGAGTTTAAAAGGTTAGGTTTCCCCTTTAAAGGTAAAACACTATGTACTGTTGAGTTATCCCAACAACTTATTCCCAATATGGAATCTTATAGTTTAGGGAAGCTTGCACGTGCTTTAGGTATACCAATAAGTGATAGGCACAGAGCAAATGGAGATGCGCTAGCAACCGTTAAGTTGTTTAAAATGCTCTTGAATAAGGACAGTGACAAAACAATTATTAAAGACGCTGTTAAAATTGAACAAAAATCAAAACTCGCTCCTAACCTCAAAGAGATTATTGAAGAATTACCCAGTGATACTGGTGTCTATTACATCCATAATGCTGAAGGTAATATTATATACATTGGAAAAAGCAATAATATTAGAAAACGCATTATTCAACATTTTACAAATTCCAATTCAAAATCAAAGAAAATTCAGAAAACAGTAACTACGGTAACCTACGAAAAAACCGGTAGTGAATTAGCTGCTTTATTAAAGGAAAGCGAAGAAATAAAAAAGAACAAGCCCATTTTTAATAGAGCTCTAAGACGAACCGTATTTACCCATGCATTATATAGCTATACGGACGAGAATGGCTACATAAAACTAAAAATTGATAATACAAATGGTAAAGAAACACCTATTACTACTTTTAGTACTAGAGCTAGTGCAAAGCATTTTATGTTTAAAGTTTTGGATGAGTATAATTTATGCCAAAAACTAACAAATTTACATGATACTGAAACAAACTGCTTTAAATACGATGTTAAAGAATGTTTGGGAGCATGTATTATGGAAGAAGCTGCTGTAGATTACAACAAACGCATAAATTTGTTAATTGACAAATACAGCTACTCAAATAAAGATATGGTAATTATAGATAAAGGTAGAGATATTGACGAAAAAAGTGTTTTTTTAATTGAAAATGGTGTTTTTAAAGGCCTCGGTTTTTTTAACCTAAATCTTCAAATTAACAAAAGGTCTATTTTAAATAAACTTATAACTCCAATGGAAAACAATCGAGATACGCAACATATCATTCAGAGTTATATGCGAAGAAACAAAAGACTTAAAATAGTAGAACTGCCCAAATAGTTTTTCTTTCGTATTTTTAAAATCGTGAAACACAAAAACAAACATACTTGGAAAACCAGACTTCATGAAATTATTTATGAAGCAGACACACCTGCAGGAAAATTATTTGATATTGTTCTTCTTATAGCGATCCTTGCTAGTATAATTTTAGTTATGCTAGAAAGTGTTAAAAGTTTTGATGACAGGTATCATAATTTTTTAAATATCTCTGAATGGGTTATTACCTTATTATTTAGCCTTGAATATATTTTAAGAATTATTACTGTTAAAAAGCCTTTAAAATATGTAACAAGTTTTTATGGCATTATAGATTTACTCTCAACAATACCAAAATACTTATCCTTAATTTTTGTAGGCACACATGCTTTGGTTGCTTTGCGTGCACTTCGTTTATTACGAATATTTAGAATTTTAAAATTGGCACGTTATCTTGGTGCATCTAATCAACTCGCGAGTGCAATAAAAGCTAGTAGGGCAAAGATTTCAGTCTTTCTGTTTGCTGTATTAATCGCAGCCACAATCTTTGGCACTATAATGTATTTAGTAGAAGGTGAAGAAAACGGCTTTACCAATATACCAAAAAGTGTTTATTGGTGTATAGTAACATTAACAACAGTTGGGTTTGGAGATATTGCACCGCAAACCTCATTAGGTCAGTTTATAGCAGCTATAATTATGATTATGGGTTATGGTATTATCGCAGTACCTACAGGTATTGTTTCTGCAGAATACACTAAAGCAAGTAATTCAGATGCCAAAAAGAAATTATCAGACGAAGTACACGAACAATTAAAAACAGTGACGTTAAATACTCAAAGCTGCTCCAATTGTTTAGCTAGCAAACACTTAGACAATGCAGAGTTCTGCCATAAATGCGGATATAGATTGCATCATGACTAATACGCTCATATCCATTGTAGGTCCAACAGCTATTGGCAAAACAAACCTTAGTATAAAACTAGCTAAACATTTTAATACTGAAATTATTTCTGCAGATTCTCGGCAGTTTTACAAGGAGATGAAGATTGGCACAGCCGTACCTTCAAAAGAAGAGCTTAATGTAGCTAAGCACCATTTTATTCAGCATAAGTCTATCAAAGAGAATTACAATGTTGGTGATTTTGAGCGAGAATCCATTTTAAAATTAGAAGAGCTATTTACTCAACACAGTAACGTTATAATGGTTGGTGGTTCTGGATTGTACGTAAAAGCTGTTACTGAAGGGCTAGATTACTTTCCTGCTATTGATTCTAAAGTTAGAACAGAGCTAAACAAACGTTTAAAAACCGAAGGTCTAAAAACTTTACAAGAGCAATTAAAAAATTTGGACGAAATTACATACAATTCAATTGCTTTAGACAATCCTCAGCGTGTTATACGTGCTTTAGAAGTTTGTATTGGCTCAGAACAGCCTTATTCTTCATTTTTAACTAATCCTAAAAAAGAAAGAAATTTTCAAACTATCACCATTGGTTTAGAGGCTGATCGTTCAGTTATTTATGACCGAATTAACCAACGTGTTGATATTATGATAGAAAACGGTTTGATTGAAGAAGCAAAACAACTATTTAAACATAAAAGTTTAAATGCATTGAACACAGTTGGCTACAAAGAATTGTTTGACTATTTTGAAGGTAATATCACTTTGGAATTCGCTATTTCTGAAATTAAAAAAAACACGAGACGCTTTGCAAAACGTCAGTTAACTTGGTTTAGAAAAAATTCAGATATCACATGGTTTAATTACGAAGTAAATGTTGAAAACATTCTTCAACATATAGAAAACATTAGATCACTCAAGTCATAAACGTAATTATAAATTTTTAGGTTATATAACCTTAATTATAAACAAAAAATCCAGCTCAAAAGGCTGGATTTTTTCAAATATATATTTAAAATAAATTATTTATCCTCATTACCGTTTACCACCAAACGGAAACCTTCTCCATGAATATTAAGAATCTCTACTTCAGGATCTGGTTTTAAATACTTACGCAATTTGGCTATATAAACGTCCATACTACGAGAGGTAAAATAATTATCATCTCTCCATATTTTGGTCAATGCCAATTCCCTTGGCATTAAATCGTTTTCATGCAATGCCAATAAACGCAATAGTTCATTTTCTTTTGGTGATAGTTTTGTTGGGTCACCTCCATCAAATTTTAAGAAACGAAGTTTAGAGTTGAGGTCAAAACGGCCAATCTTAAATTCAAACTGTTTACTATCTGCTACGGAATCTGTAGCCTTACGCTGCATAATGGCTTTTATCTTCATTAATAGTACTTCACTATCAAAAGGCTTATTTAGATAATCATCTGCACCTACCTTATAACCTTTAAGCACATCTTCTTTCATGGCTTTAGCAGTTAAGAAAATAATTGGTACGTCTTCGTTTTTTTCACGAATTTCCTTTGCCAATGTAAACCCATCTTTATACGGCATCATTACATCTAATATGCAAAGATCGTAATCATCTTTTTTGAACTTTTCAAAACCTTCCATTCCATTTTTGGCATGGACTACATCGTAATCGCTGTCTCTTATACACATCTGACGCTGCCGACGAATAGAGAGGT
>OLHK01000478.1_pt1 | contig 11068 bp, 7 predicted proteins | sample 1609371 | NCBI WGS metagenome assembly OLHK01 (sample SAMN05416779, study PRJEB24817) | seawater metagenome | isolation source: Sea water | place: Canada:Atlantic | collected 2013-11
GATCTACACCTCTCTATTCGTCGGCAGCGTCAGATGTGTATAAGAGACAGGTACGATGGCACTAAATTTGGGTTGCCTCTAACCACAGTATTTTCATTTATGAAAAATGTAAATGGGTTAAGGTCTGTATAACTTGGCCTATAAATACTGCGTTTATAACTTCCATTAATACTCACCTCATCTAAAAGTTGATATGAGAGGCTTGCGTTTGGAAACCAATTTAAATAATCCTGAAAATTAGTTTCATCTAGTGATATGGATGTTCCTTCTATTTCAGTTTGCTCAACACGCAAGCCTGCGTTGAGATCCCATTTGCTCCAAGATTTACTAAAATTGGCATACGCAGCATATACATGCTCATCATAATCAAAAGCGTCAGAGTTCTCTTCATTTAAAACTTCTTCACCATTAATTGCGTCCAATCTTGTAATATCACTTTTGGTATTAATATTTGAATATTTTACACCAACATCAAAATTTGCGCTATCATCAATTGGTAGGCTATAATCTGCTTTGGCAGTAAGAATTTTAGTCTCTTGATTGGCAAGTGTGTTAAATTCTGAAGTGCTGTCAAACATATTATTGCCATCATAAAAGTTGTTTACTACAGTTTGATCGCGCTCATAATCGTAAGTGGTAAAATGACCGTTAAGAGAGAAGTTACTTCCATCTTCAAAATCATGTCTAAAAACCAAATCTGTACCTATATTATATTTGTTGTCTCTTGATAAATTATTTGAAGTAAATCTTCGGATAAAATTAGAATTTTCATCCGCAATATTAGTATTGTTGTTGATTTTATATTTGAAGTAAGGAAGATATAAACCCGTACTCGTTAGGCTCAGCGTATTTTTTTCATCAATGAAATAATCAAAATTTAGGTTTAGATTGTGAATTTCTGTATATGTGTTTCTATTTACATTAGATTCCCAAATTTGGTCTATACTATTGTCATCATTGAGGTAGTTAACTACATCGTCGTTTACCCTATTAATTTTTTTATTGGTATAGCTGTAATTTAAGTTTAGGTTAATTTTATTGTTCTTAAAATAGTGGCTTGTTCCTGCATTATATCTCGGAAAAACACCTTGGGTATAGTTTGTTAAAACGCTACCTCTATAACCCGTTACCAAGTTTTTGGTCATAACTATATTTATAACAGAACCACTATCCGCATCATAGCTTGCTGGTGGATTGGTAATAACCTCAACTGATTTAATGCTGTTTGCTGGTGCGCTTTCCAAAAGTTGAATCAGTTCATTCGAAGTGAGCTGTACTCGTCTATTATTAATATACACAACAGCTGGTGCACTTTTTATATTAATGTTACCTTCTGTAACAATAATACCTGGTGTGTGTTTTAATACTTGGAGCGTATTGCCTTCTATTAAAGCTGTATTTTCTACATTAAAAATAAGGCGATCTGGTTTTCTGGTAATTGTTGGTTTTCTGGCAATAATATCTACTTGATTTAAAGTTTCGGAATCTTCTAAAAGCACTATATCATTTAACACAATATCTTTAGATATGTTTTGCTTATTTACAACAGGTTTAAAACCAATAAACGTAGTTTTAATAATGTATTCCCCTTTTATAACAGACAAAAACTCATACCTCCCTTTATGGTCTGTACTTGTGCCTTTGACCAAACTAGAATCTGCTGAATTAAGCAAAACCACATTAGCAAATGAAATTGGTTGGGTATTAACATCTACAACTCTTCCACTAATAACTATGTCTTGAGCATTGCTAACAAAACATAAAGCAAAAAGAAAAGTGCAGCAAAAAAGACGTAGGCAAGTGAGCATTAGAAAATTAGGTTTAAAGGTGCAAGATATAAATAGTTTTTTACTTTTTATTACGGTTTTTCCATAATTACAACCCTTATATTGCACCTTTTGATAAGGTTACGAGAAAGAAATCAACTATATTTGCACCCTTACATTTTGCTATAGAAAAAGAGATGAAGCATATTAGAAACTTTTGCATAATTGCACATATAGATCACGGAAAAAGTACTCTTGCAGATCGTTTGTTGGACTTTACAGGTTCTGTCACAGATCGTGAAAAACAAGATCAGTTATTGGATAACATGGATTTGGAGCGTGAGCGTGGTATTACCATAAAATCTCATGCAATTCAGATGGAATACACGCATAAAGGAGAACAATATGTGCTTAACTTAATTGATACTCCTGGACATGTTGATTTTTCTTATGAAGTTTCAAGGTCTATTGCTGCATGTGAAGGAGCATTGCTTATTGTAGATGCCGCACAAAGTATCCAGGCACAAACTATTTCAAATTTATATTTGGCATTAGAGAATGACTTAGAGATTATCCCGGTTTTAAATAAAATAGATTTACCAAGTGCAAGCCCAGAAGAAGTAACAGATGATATTGTAGATTTACTAGGCTGTGAACCCTCTGAAGTGATTCCTGCTAGTGGAAAAACAGGGTTAGGCGTTGAAGATATTTTAACAGCAATAATTGAGCGCATACCTGCTCCCAAAGGAAATTACGATGAGCCATTACAGGCTTTGATTTTTGATTCGGTTTACAACCCATTTCGTGGTGTTGAAACGTATTTTAGGGTTATTAACGGTTCTATTAAAAAAGGACAAAGCATTAAATTTATCGCCACAGGAAAAAATTATTTTGCGGATGAAGTTGGCACCTTAAAACTTAAACAGTTTCCTCGAAAAGAAATTAAAGCTGGTGATGTAGGTTATGTTATTACTGGCATAAAAGAAGCTAAAGAAGTAAAGGTAGGTGATACTATAACGGATGCAAAAAACCCAACTACAAATGCTATTGCTGGTTTTGAGGATGTAAAACCTATGGTATTTGCAGGGATTTACCCTGTTGACACAGAGGATTACGAGGAGTTAAGAAACTCAATGGAGAAATTACAGCTCAATGATGCTTCTTTAGTCTTTCAACCAGAAAGTTCTGCAGCACTAGGTTTTGGTTTCCGCTGTGGCTTTTTGGGCATGTTGCATTTAGAAATTATACAAGAACGTTTAGAGCGTGAGTTTGACATGACGGTTATCACTACCGTTCCAAATGTTAGCTATTACGCATACACAAATAAGAATCCTGATGAAGTCGTTATTGTAAATAACCCATCAGATTTACCAGAACCTTCTACCTTAAATCGTGTTGAAGAGCCTTTTATTAAAGCAACCATCATTACCAAGTCAGATTTTGTTGGCTCTGTAATGAGTCTTTGTATTGAAAAACGAGGCCAAATTACCAATCAAACATACTTAACTACTGAACGTGTTGAGTTAAGTTTTGATATGCCCTTGGCAGAAATTGTATTTGATTTTTATGATCGTTTAAAAACCGTTTCTAAAGGATACGCCTCTTTTGATTATACTCCTATTGGAATGCGTGAGTCTAAATTAGTGCGTGTTGATATTCTATTGAATGCCCAAACTGTTGATGCATTATCTGCACTTGTCCACACCGACAATGCTTACACTATTGGTAAAAAAATGACCGAAAAGTTAAAAGAGCTTATCCCAAGACAACAGTTTGACATCCCAGTACAAGCTGCTATTGGTGCAAAAATTATTGCTAGGGAAACTATAAAAGCATTGCGTAAAGATGTAACTGCCAAATGTTATGGTGGTGATATTTCGCGTAAACGTAAGCTTTTGGAAAAACAGAAAAAAGGGAAAAAGCGTATGCGACAAGTTGGTAATGTAGAAATACCTCAACAAGCGTTTATGGCTGTTTTAAAACTGAATGATTAAATTAAAACTCTTTTCCCTATTGAGCTTTTGTTGATGGGTTAAATAAGTTGGGTTACTTATCTTCCTCCTCCGCAACTACTTCTACGTCAAAAGGCTTACCTAAATACACAAGTTTATAATCGTCGCCTATTTCTTCAATTTCAGTATTGTACGATGAAATAATATGTAGTTCTCCCTCGTCATCTTTTAAAAACAAAGGAATCATATTTTTATCTTTATTAGTAATTTCAATAAGGCTTGCATAATGCTCTTTATCGTCCACATCAATTTCTTGTATAGATGGATATTTTCGTGTTACTTCCGTGAGAGTGACATAATCATCCGTGTGGGAAAATAAACCTTGTTTAGGATTGTTGTTTGGATTGTTCATTTCGCTAGCTGTCACCAACCTAAATGATCCATTTTCACCAAATTGTTTACTAAACTTATTGATGGCATATCTATTTATGTCAGCGTTTCCGGTCATTGCCATTAGGTAGCCGACATCGTTCAATTCAATATTATCCATTAAATTATCTGAATATATATTGGTTGTTAAAGCTTCAAGACCCAATTCTTTTGCCTTGGCAATATTACCTTGGTTACTGTCTATTAATACCACATGTCTTCCGTTTGTTTCTAAATAATGGCCTAATAAACGTGAAACTTTGGATGCTCCTACAATTAAAATTCCATTAGATTGTTTTAAGAACACACCCACCATTTTGGCAAAAAGTCTTGCTGTTGTTGCATTTAATAAAACCGTACCAAGTACAATAACAAACACTAAAGGCGTAATGTATTCTGCTCCCTCTACTCCTTTGCTCGCCAGTTTTAATCCAAAAAGTGAAGCAATACCAGCCGCAACTATACCGCGTGGTCCCACCCAGCTAACAAAGAGTTTTTCGTTCAACTTTAATGTGGATCCTTGGGTACTTAAAAAAACACCAACAGGTCTAATTACAAATACTATAATAGCAAATAGAATGGCTGTTTTCCAATTGTATATTAAAAGTAATTCATCAAAATTAATGTTTGCCGCCAGCAATATGAATAAAATAGAAATTAATAACACACTTAGTGACTCTTTAAAATATAAAATATCCTTTAAGTGAGGAGAGTTTGAGTTTCCTATGACCATACCCATTACAACTACTGCCAATAAACCAGACTCATGCGCAAAAGCATCGGACAGCACAAAAACACATAAAACCGCTGCGAGGGAAAACACATTCATTAAATAATGTGGCACCCATTTTTTATTTATAATTAAATTGAGTGCATGTGCAAACGCAAAGCCAAATGTAGAACCAAACAATACAATTTTACCAAATTCAATAAGTGCTGTTTTGGTAAATTCTCCACCAGCATCTACACTAATAAATTCGTAAACCAAAACTGCAACCAAAGCTCCGATAGGATCTATTAGAATTCCTTCCCACTTTAACACAGCAGAAACATCTTTTTTTAAGGGAATGTTACGCAAAATTGGCGTAATCACGGTTGGGCCAGTAACAATTATTAATGCAGAAAACAAAAAACAAATTTTCCAACTTAAATCAAAAATGAAATGAGCCGCAAAAGCAGCTCCAAAAAAGGTCACCAAAGATCCTATAGTAATTAACTTTGAAATTACTGGCCCAACATTCTTTATCTCGCTAAATTTAAGTGTTAAGCCTCCTTCAAACAGAATAACTCCAATGGCCAACGACACAAAATAAAATAAACTTTCTCCGGGAAAAAGCCCTTCTTGCTGATTCCATATTGGTTCTATCCACTTAGTACCATCCTCAGATAAAAATTCGGCAGCTATTGGGCCAACCAATAAGCCAATTAAAATTAAAGGTAAAATTGCTGGAATTTTAAATTTCCAAGCGACCCATTGTGCTAAAATTCCTAAAATGATAATTCCTGCTAATTCTAACATCTATATCTGTTTTTTGTGAAAATACTAAATATTTGCAATAGCAAAGGTAAATTATAAGTTTTACAGTTTTTAAAAAAATACTATCTTTCAAAACTGACTAAACCTAATATATAGCATTGTCTTTAGAACCTTTTAGAACCATAGGAATTGGAGTTACATTTTCACCAAACCTAAAAGCAAACATTTATGAAGCTGCTAGATTGGCGATAATGCTAAAATCTAAGCTGATTTTAATTCATGTGGGTAACAAAAACCCAGAAAAGGAGCAAAAGTTTGAATCTATTATAAAACCTTTTAAGGATAAAGGGCTGGAGTTTAAAATAGTCTTTAAGCCAGGCAATCCTGTGGATGCCATTCTTTCTGTATCAGAATCTGAGGCTATAGATTTACTGATATTAGGAGCTCTGAAACGCGAAAATTTCTATAAATATTATGTTGGCTCTATTGCACGAAAAATTACACGGAAAGCCACATGTTCTATTTTACTCCTTATAAAACCATCCGTTAAGCGCTTTCCTTGCGAACATGTTGTGGTTAATGGGCTTGAAGACCCTAAAACTCAAAGGACAATCGCCTCAGCATTTTATGTCGCCAATGCTTTGGGTTCTGAAAAAATCACTATTGTTGAAGAGGTAAAAGAAGGGGAAATAATTAAAGTTGAAGATGATAGATCTTTGCGTTTAGCCAACATTGTCAAAGAACGTATTAGAAACAGGGAAGATGCAAGAATTAAATCTATCATTGAAAATATTCCTAAAGAACACACTGAGAAAACAACAATAAAATCACAACCTATTTTCGGGAAGCAAGGTTATTCCATTGGGCATTATGCACAAATTGCTAGGGCAGACTTATTGGTAATGAACGCACCTACCAAAATGACCTTATGGGATCGTATTTTTCCGCATGATATTGAACATATCTTAACAGAATTACCAACCGATGTTTTAATTATTCAATGAGTCTGAAAAAAAATAAAATAAAAGATTTTATTAAGACATTTCCAAAAAATATATTTTCTGGTTTTGTGGTCAGTCTTATTGCACTGCCTTTGGGCTTGGGATTAGCTATGGCAAGTGAAGCTCCACCAATTGCAGGCGTTATAGCTGCAATTGTTGGAGGTATTGTGGTTTCCATTTTTGGAGGTAGCCATGTGACCATTGCAGGTCCTGGCAATGGTTTGGTTGGAGTCCTTTTTGTGGCTATATCTACACTGGGTCTTGAAAGTGCTTACGCTGCCATTATTTGCTCTGGAATCCTTGTAGCAGCTCTAGGTTTTTTGCGCCTTGGTAAACTTGCAGAATTCTTTCCCTCATCTGCATTACAAGGTATGTTGGCTGCGATTGGTCTAATAATTTTGGGGAAGCAATTTCATATTATGCTTGCTCATAAAATTAATCGTGATGAAGTTATAGATTATTTAATTGAAATTCCTGTTACTATAAAAGATGCTATTTTCTATGAAAAAGAAGGGTTGATTTTTGCAGCTTTAGCAGGTGTGCTTAGCTTGTTGATTATGGTTTTTTATCCAAAAATCAGAAATAAGTATTTACAGTTGATACCAGCTCCGATGTGGATTGTAATTCTTTCCATCGTCTTCAGCTATTATTTTGAGTTTATTGCCAACGAGCCCAACCCTATCGCGAGCGTTTATATGATTTCCGGAATTCCAGAGTTTACAGATATAATTGCACAGTTGCCCTCTGTAAACTTTGGAAAAGCCAATACTTTCGCCTTTTGGTCTAGCGTATTTTCTTTAATGCTCATTGCCAGCATAGAATCTTTGTTAAGTATAAAGGCGGTTGATAAACTAGACCCTGAAAAAAGACGATCTAATGTTAACCAAGACTTAAAGGCTTTGGGTTTCGCTACAATGGGAAGTGGTTTTTTGGGAGGCCTAAACGTTGTAACCGTTATTGCTCGAAGCTCTGTAAATGTAAATAATAATGCGAGCAACCAATCATCAAATTTTTTCCATGCCATATTTTTAGTCATATTTATAGTTCTATTTAGTACCCAACTTACACGGATTCCTTTGCCAGCGTTAATGGCAATATTGGTCTTTACGGGTTATAAATTAGCATCTCCATATACGATAAAAAAGATTTTTTCAATCGGTAAAGAGCAACTTGTTATATTCTTTGTAACCCTATTTGTAACTTTGAAAGTTGGGCTTATTACTGGAATTCTTTCAGGTGTTTTAACAACATTTTTAATACATATAATCATCAATAAAAGTGTTTCTTTATTTTTTAGAAATATTTTGAAACCAAACGTATTGATGTACCAAGAAAAGGAAAATGCCAGTTATTACATTAGTGTGAAACACTTTTGTAGTTTTTTGAATTTCTATAAGTTGAAAAGCAAATTAGATGTAATACCAGAAAATCAAGATGTTATTTTAGATTTTTCTCTGTGCAAGTTTGTGGACCATACAGTTATGGATAATCTTAGTGCCTACCAAAGCTTATTTAATAAACGTGGTGGTCATTTTGATGTGGTTGGTTTAGATCTTCACGACACAAAATCAAAGCACCCTTTTGCTCTGCGTCGCCAGCTTCCGGTGCCAAATATTATAAAGAAAAGCTTAACTAAAAGACAAAATAATATTGAAAGCTTAGCTATAGATTATGGCTTAAACTATTATTCAAAAAAGGAAAAAGATCCTCAATTTTTAGACAATTTTCATTATTTTAGAATTAAATCCATTCATCATATTTATAATCAATTATTATCAAAAAATAAGATTCTTAAGATTTTTGATATTGAATTTTCTGAAGGGGAATTCATCGCCAAAGAAACCATAAGAACAACAATGTTATACATCTCAATTGATCATGAAATTCCTCAATTTACCTTAGATCGTGAGGGTTTTCTAGAGAAAGTATATGCTTTTGCAGGTTTTAAGGATATTCCTGTGCAAGAACACAAGGATTTTAGCAAGCGTTTCTATTTATTGGGTGAGGACGAAAAAGCCATTATTGAGTTTTTCAACGATGACATTATCCACTTTTTTGAAAGTAATCCGTATTACCACGTTGAATCTAATGGAAACGCACTTCTTGTTTTTAGTAAAGAACGCTTGGCGAGTACAAAAGAATTAAAAGCACTTTTTGACTTTGGGAAGCGTCTTAAAAATGTCGTTTCTTAGAACTAGCTCACTTCAAAAGGGAAAAAATAAGGTATTATTAAGGATGCGGCTAACCAAATCACTAAATTTAAAGGGGTTCCCATTTTAAGAAAATCTGTGAATTTATAATTTCCGGGTGCATAAACCATCGTGTTTGTTGGGTAGCTCATGGGAGTCATAAATGTTAATGAACAAGCAAACATTACAGCAACTAAAAAAGGGCGTTCACTAATTTGCATCGCTTGGGACAAACTAATTACAATCGGTGTCATTAATGCTGCTGTGGCTTTACTAGAAATTAAATTAGTAGAAATAAAGGTTGCGAAATAAATTAAACTTAGTGTAATGTAGGCATTATATTGCCCAAGTAAATCTTGAATGTTGTTCGCAATTAAGGTCGCTCCTCCTGTTTTCTCAAGAGCGGTTCCCATGGACAGCACACCTGCCATCATAAAAATAACCTTCCACTCTACCGCTTTGTAGGCTTCAATAGGCTTTAAAATGCCCAAAACCACCATTAATAAAGCTCCTACCATTGCACTGATTAAAATGGTCGTTAAATTTAATGAAGCTGCAAGTACTACTCCAATACCTATTAAAATGGCGGGAATTGCTTTTTTAAAATTGGTTTTCTTTTTAACATGTTCTGAAAGGCGAACTACAAGCTTTTGGGATTCTAAATTGTTAATTTCCTCTGTTTGCCCCAAAATTAGAAGCATATCTCCTTCCAGTAATTTTATATGTGTAAGTTTATTAAATTTCATTTCTCCACGTTGTCTAATCGCTATAACCGAAGAATTATATTGCCTCCTAAAATTCATTGCCTTAAGGGAGTTATGAGCCAAGCCAGAGCCAAATGGCACCATTACTTCGTATAAGTTGAAAGATTGAAATTCATCTTCGGCCTTTTTCATCCGCTTGTTTCCTTTAATGCTATAACCTTCATGATCCAATAATCGAGACATGGTTTTTGGAGGTGCAATGATTTTTAGAATATCACCTGCCATAAGTCTTGTATCTAATCCAAAATTATGTTTTAGCACACCATTTCTCAATAAAGAAAGGACGTTTACATTAAAGTCATTTACCAGTATTGATTTTCCTAAAAACTCATCAATATCCTCACAGTCTTCTTCAACATAAAGCTCAGTGATATAGGTTTCGGCTTTGCGTGTAAACTCTTTATTTCCGCCTCTGTTTTTTGGTAAAAGTAATGGACCAACAATAAAAATATACGCAAAACCAATCGCCAAAAGGCAAAGTGCGGCAAGACTAAATTCAAACATACCAAAAGCCTCAACACCATATTCTTTAGCGTAGCTACTCACCAAAATATTAGTTGATGTACCTATTAAAGTACAAGTACCACCAAACAAAGCGGCAAAAGAAATGGGCATTAACAAACGGCTTGGCGCAATATTGGTTTCTCGGCAAACTGTCAATGCAATAGGAAGTAGTAATGCTACAACTGCTGTGTCGTTAATAAATGCAGAAAATAAGCCCGAAATAGCACAAAACACAATTAAAGCAACACTGTAATGTATTTTTGCAAGCTTTATAATTTTATAGCTTAGACCATCTAAAATCCCTGAACTGAAAATACCTCCGCTAACCACAAAAATACAACCCAAAGTTATGGTTGCAGGATGGTTAAAACCTGAAAAACCCTCTTCCGGACTCAAAACTCCAGCAACTATAAATGTTGCCATTATTAATATTGAAGTGGTATCAATAGAAAAATAATCCCTAACAAAAAGAATAACGCCTAAAAGAATAATGACAAATGTGATTATAAGTTCTACCGACATGTTTTCATTATTTTGTTTGGTATGAAGTTATTCTATTCTTTGTCTTGTTTTTCAAAATTATAGTAAAGTTTTTTCAAGCTCTTTTTAAGCAATGTAAACCTGTAAACTCCAATAACAAAAAAAATAAAACTAAACACCAAGGCAAGCACAGCTAAGTATTTAAAATTTGGAAATCCTTTAAGTTGAAAAAAGGCTATTCCTCCTAAAAGTAAATATAAAGAAGACCTTATATAAGATAACAATGTGCGCTCATTGGCCAAGCGCGTACGTTCAATAGCAAGATAATCCCTTAAGATAATGTCTTCATCAGGTTGAAAATCCCTACCAAACCGCAACAATTTCATTTTTTTGATTTTTAGCGGAGATTTTGTGATGCGTTTCATACTTGGAAAGTTTTAACATTACATAAATGTAATTCTGTCTCTTATACACATCTCCGAGCCCACGAGACAGGCAGAAATCTC
>OLHK01000485.1_pt1 | contig 10930 bp, 7 predicted proteins | sample 1609371 | NCBI WGS metagenome assembly OLHK01 (sample SAMN05416779, study PRJEB24817) | seawater metagenome | isolation source: Sea water | place: Canada:Atlantic | collected 2013-11
GTCGGCAGCGTCAGATGTGTATAAGAGACAGAGACTGAGTTCAAAAACAACTCATTTTACACAAAATTTTCAGATGAACCAACTACAAAAAAAACTTGAAGACCATAAAATCACAGTCCTTTTTACGGATTACTATGATACGTTGGTTCATAGAAACACCCATCCCAATAATGTTCTAAGAATTTGGTCTAAACTTATGATCAGTGAGTTAGGTCTTAATATCTCAATAGATAATTTATACTTTACGTTTAAGGAATCTGTGTTGTATTTGGTCGAAAAACTTAATACAGATAGAAATGAATTACCTTATGAGACCATTCAAACAGATGTTTTTAAACGACTGAATACAATTGGAGTGATTGATGATAGAAAAGAAGAAAATTTTTTAGATTACTTTGAAAAAGCCCATGTAAAAGCTGAAATCAGTGTACAACGGTTAAACCCAAATACACTAAAAGTTATTCAAGATTTTAAAGCTAAGGGAGGAAAGGTTTATCTGCTCTCAGATTTTTATTGCCCAAAAACATTGTTTGTAAAATTGCTTGAACACCATAATATTTCACATTTATTTGATGGAGTTTATAGTTCTTCAACCGTCGGAAAGAGTAAACATACTGGAACGGTTTATGAAGCCGTATTATCAGAGTTGAATATTGATCCCTCTACAGCATTAATGATGGGTGATAATGCGAGCAGCGATTCAAAAAATGCAGAAAAAGCAGGCCTTCACTCTTATGTACTACCTCACAAAAAGCAACTAAGGCAGAATAAACTTAATGGGTTTGGTGATGACAAAAGAAAATTAAAACGAATTTTAGACAGCACGTATAAAAATTGTAACAGTAAACCCTCAATGCCTTACACTGAGTACGTTATTTTTTATCACTTTTTTGTTGAGCGTCTTTATTTACACTGTAAAAGAAATAATATAAAAAGCCTTTTCTTTTTATCAAGAGAAGGTCTTTTTCTCAAAAAACTTTTCGATTCTTATCTAAAACATCATGAAATTGATGAAAGTAATACAATACCAACGCATTATTTAAAAGTATCTAGGCAAGCATCCCTTCAAATTTCCTTAAATCCTATAGAAACTGAGGAGTTTAGTTATTTAAAACGCAAGTATAAAACAATGAGCGTTTTGGAGTTTCTTTCTTTTTTCAATTTTGAAGAAAGTATAAAACACTCCATTGTTAAATCAATAAATGTAAATGGTAATGAGTTGATTGAAGGGTTTTTCAGTTCTGAGATTTTTGGAATATTAAAACAGAATGAGATTTTTAAAGAAGCTTATGAAGCCCATAGACTTTCAAATAAAAATGTATTTACCGAATATATAAATTCGTTTAATGAGGATATTAAAGCTGACGGTATAAATGTTGTAGATATTGGTTGGGGCGGAACCATGCAAGAAGCCATTTATAAATTCTTTGATAAAAAAATCAAAGTAACCGGTTTTTATTTAGGCTTAAATTTAATTTATGATCCAAACAAGGACACTAAACGCTATGGACTAATTTTTTCTATTTTGCCTTACGAAACTTACAGTTTTCATATTCTTCATGCCAACACACAATTATATGAGCAATTTGCAGGAGCTGGACATGGTTGTTGTGTGGAGTATTCTAAATCTTCAGATAGTTACACTATAGAACATCACGAGGAAAATGAAAAATGGTTATACGATAATTACATAGGAAAGCACCAAGACGAAATGTTTGAGGTACACCAAACCCTTCTCAGGGATTTACAGACCGTTTGTTACGATCAAGCGATGGTGCAAAATGAATTAATAAATTTTGCATTGCGACTTGGAATTAAGCAAAGCCCAAGAAAAATAAAGTTTTTAGAAACACTAAGTTCTGGTTATTATCAGAATATTAGCAACAAAAAAACAGGTATTGAATATGATATACCCAAGAATTTAATGAGTGTAAAGTCACTGATAAAATTCATTTTAAAACCTGAAACATTTTTCCGATACGTCGTAAAGTTGAATCATAAGCTCTATAAATCGAATAAGACTATAGCTTTTCTATTTCCTTCGTTTATTGTGTATGGCTACTATAAGTTCAATAAATACGTGCGTTACAGAATGTTAAAGAATCTTTCCCTACTAAAGTTTAATTATTTTAGATAGCGTTAAGCGTTATTGATAATTAATGCAATTCTGCATTTATAATTTTCAATAAATCGGCATTAACTAAATTAACATCAAAGCGCTCTTCAGCATAAGCTCTACTGTTTCTGCCCATTTCCTCGATTTTCTCTTTATTCGTAATAAAATATTCCATCGCATCAACCAATTCATCTAAACGCTGAGTAGGGATTAAAAAACCGTTTTTTCCTTCCTGTACAGTTTCTCTGCAGCCAGGAGAGTTTGTAGTAATAATAGGTAAACCAACAGAAAGTGCTTCTAAAATTGAACGAGGTACACCTTCTCTATAGTAAGAAGGCAACACAAAGACATCTCTATTGGTAAGGTGTTCTACAATATTGGTTTGATGACCATGCCAAATTAATGTACCATCTTTATTTAGTCGATTTAATTCCTCAAGCTTAATAGCGGAAGGTGATGTTTGTGCAGGACCAATAACATGGAATTCAGTATTCGGATATTTCTTCTTAAGTTTTTGTGCTGCTTTAATATAAAGCCCAATCCCTTTTTCTTTTATAAGTCTTGCTGTTAAAAGGAAACTGACAGGTTCATTATTATTGTAGTTTTCCTTAAACTTAAAGCGGTCTAAATTAACACCAGAGCCACTGACAACAGCGGTTTTGTCTCTGTCGGTTAATATGCCTCGTTCAAAAAACAGATTGAGATCATCACTATTCTGAAAAATCACAACCTTGTTTTTTCGTATGGATCTTTTATAAAGAAATTCATTTAATCGCTGTAAAGCCTTTGATTTAAAGGTAAGACCTGTAAAGGTGAAACCCAATCCCGTTATTAATGAAATAACAGGAACACCACAAGAATTGGCTGCAATGGAGCTATAAATTACCGGTTTTACAGTGTATGGAAATACAAGATCAATTTTGTGTTCTTTAATGATTCTTTTTAAATCTGAAATCGTTTCCAAATCTTTAGCAGGATTCAATCCTGTTCGCTGTAGCTTATATTTTACAGTGGTAACACCATACTCTTCTCGGAGTGTTTCTAACGTGCCCTCTTTATAATTACCAGCAGCAGCAAAAACTTCGTAGTTGTTATCTTTAAGGCTGTTTATGAAATCACCTCTAAAGTTTATAAGCGAAGTAGATGTAGAACCTACAACTAAAATCCTCTTTTTTCCCATTTAACGCTTTTACTGATTAATGTAAATATTACTGTACCACTTTTGGAAACAATAAAATGCCCATACCCTAAAAGTGCTATCACGCTTACTGTCCAAGTGATTTTGCACCAAAGGAATAATTTTATCTGTTTTGAATATGCCTTGTTCTAATAGGTAATCTTTTTCTATATAGCTTTCCAATTCATCTTTTAAGCTAGATTTTAACCAATTACCTACAGGCGAGCCAAAACCTTGTTTACTGATTTCCAAAAATTGCTCAGGAAACTGATCTTTAAAAGCCTCCTTTAAAATATGTTTTTTATTCCAGCCTTTCATTAGATACTCTTCGGGAAGTGTATTGGTATAGTCCCAAAGTTTTTTATTTAAAAATGGTGCTCTGCACTCTAATGAATTTTGCATGCTTGTTCTATCTACTTTGGCAAGCATACCACCTTCAAGACTTAGTATTTTATCAACATGCCTAAAATCCGTAAGGGTTTCAATCTTTTTGTTTCCAAGAATTTCTTTGTATTCCTTGAACAAGTTATTTTCATAATAATCTGAAGCTAAAATTTCTGAAAGCTCATTTTCTGTATTTGCTAAAGAAATAATATCCCAATAGTAGCCACCATCGTAATCTATGGATTTGAGTAGTTTTTTTATTTTGAAGCGTTTTCCTCTTTTATCACTTTTGGTTGACAAAAGATGCTCAGAAGATTTCAACATTATATTATGCATAGGCTTAGGAATAACACTAGTGTATTTATTATTCATCTTGCCTACATAGTACTTATTATAACCACCAAAAACTTCATCTCCACCATCTCCAGTTAAGGCTACTTTTACATAATCTTTGGTTTTGTTTGAAACAAAGTAGGTGGGTAGGGCAGCAGTATCAGAGAATGGCTCATCAAAATTCATAAGAATTTCGTGAATATTATCTTTTAAATCGTCCTCGCCAATTTTAAATTCGTGATGGTTGCTTTTAATTAAATCAGCAACCGTTCTGGCTTTGCTAGATTCATCTGATGAATCATGAAAACCAATAGAGAACGTTTCAATTTTCTTATCATTAAGTTGTGATAGCACTAATGAAACAATTGAGGAATCTACACCACCAGACAAAAACGTACCTAAAGGTACATCTGCAATAGATCTGCTTTCAACACTTTCATAAACCATATCTCGCACATCCTTTTTAGCATCTTCAAATGATATGGATTGTGGTTTTGGTGGTATTTCTTGATGGATCTCGTTTATTTTTATGTGGTGCGTTTCAAAATCATATTCCATATAATGATTGGCCTCCAGTTTATGTACATTTTCATAAATGGAATATGGAGCAGGTATGTATGTTAATCTTAAAAAAAGATTTAATCCTTTTTTTGAGATTTTTGGTTTTGTTTCTAAAACTTTTACAATAGATTTTAGCTCAGATGCCCAAAGAAATTGGTCATTGTTATTGGTGTAATACAATGGTTTCTCACCAAAAAAATCACGTGCTATGTAAAGTTTATTAATGTTTTGATCGTAAATGCTGAAGCCATACATTCCATCTAATAGCTTAAAAGCAGCAATACCATCTCGCTCGTAAAGTTTTAAGATAACTTCCGTATCACTCGTGGTTTTAAAAGTTACTCCTGAAGCTTCAAGTTCTGCTTTTAATATTTTGAAATTATATATTTCGCCATTAAAAACTATGACTATTTTTTTATCGTCGGAATAGATAGGTTGCTTTCCAGAAGATAAATCAATAATGGATAACCGTCTCATGGACATTCCCAGAGAAAAATCGTTTTCTTGCTGTGTAACAAATCCATCTTCATCCGGACCTCTATGAATAATTAAATTATTCATTTTATTGAGTGTAGATGTTATATCAGCCTCTTTTTGACTGGTCTTTGTTATAATGCCGTTAATTCCGCACATGCTAATAGTTGGTTATAAATTTTTTAAACTTTGAGTAAATCGTGTCAAGATGATACTCTTTGGCACGTTCTAAACTTAAAGCACTGTATTTTTGTCTTTCCAGAGGGTTTAGTCTAAAATACTCCAAAGCTTTGCTTAAGCCTATGTGGTCGTCGTTGTTTACGAGCAAACCATATTTTGCAATGTAAAATTCACCGTTTTTTATATTTACAGTTTCATTATTGTTGAGCAGTTCCAAAGGGCCAGACAAACAATTTGTGGATACAGAAGGTAATCCCATAGCCATGGCTTCTAGTAACGCGTTTGGGAAACCTTCTGTAAATGACGAAAGTACAAAACATTCATTATTTAAAAGGTGTTCGTTTACATTTTTCACTCTTCCTTTTAATACTATATTTTTTTCTAATTTTTTTGATGCAATTTCTTCATTCAAATACTCCTTTAGATTACCACTACCCAAGATCGTGAATTGATAGTTACGATTGGTATTCTCAATCGCCCTAATAACCATAATTTGGTTTTTCCTTTTGTTAAGTGTACCTGCTGTGATAAGTTTTAATACTGGTGTTTCAGTATTTAAGGTTTCTGGAATTATAGTTTTTTTCGGAATCTCAATAGGATTGTAAATGACTTCCATCGGAATTTTAACCCCAAAATTTTCTTTCAAGTCACTATTAATATGTTCAGAGTTTGAAAATAGTTTATCACACCTGTTATAAAGAATAGGGTAGAAGAGTTTTGAGATATAAAACGATGTTCTGCTCGATGTATTATCAGAGGGAAAACCGCGCTCACTGATTATAGTGGTTCGTTTTTTGTTGAGCATAGCAATAACACCATTAACCAGATTTGGAAATGCCAAAAAGGAAACTGATATACTAATGTTCTCTTTTTTAATAAGCTTGTGATAACGATGAGTAAAAACCACAGGGTCTAACAATTTTAAAAATTTAGACCTGTTTGATTTTTTATTATTAAGAAAAATAACTTTTACCTCTTCAGGAATAGGGAAGTGGACGTCTTCATAAAACAAGACTAAGGAAACATTAAAGTCGTTCTTTAGTTCCTTTAACAGTAAACTTATTACTTTTTCTGCTCCACCACTTGCTAGTGAAGTGCAAAGAATGCTTATGTTTTGTTTTTTGCGGTTCAAGATTTTTGAATAGTTAGTAGATATGGGTTTTGTTAATACGTTTTTTTTAAGTTCTCCCATCCGAGGCCTTTAAAACAAGGACCTTGTACGGTTTCGTTGAATGTTATGGAGTTGTGGCCACCATTTAATTCTATTAATTTAAAGTCATTATTCTTATCTACGATTATATCCCAACCAATGCATCGTATATAAGGAATTTTTTTATGCATTCTTTTAACTTCATTTAAACAAATATTAAATGAAGGCAATATTTTTTCACCGAAAGAAAAGTCATTATTAGGAAGTTTCTGTGTTGATTTCCAATTTGGAAAATAGGCCTCATTACTTAATCTACCTGCATTTATGTCAATTGCTATTCTCATAGCATAAGCAGACATTACATGCGTATCTTTTTCACGTCCAAACCTTAAATATCCTGCATTAATATTAATTTCACCACTTAGATTAGATGTTGATGTAATTCTAATAGTTGCTACAGAAGATTGAGTAAACTCTGAAAAAAAGGGATGTTGCTGAATGTAACTTTGAAAAACGCCATTTCCTAGCTTTTTTATGGTATTTAGCTCAAAAGAGTGTTCATCGAAAAAGTAAACTCCTTTTCCTTGACGAGAATCTTCAACTTTAAAAACAATTTTTTTAGTTTTATTAAAAAGCAAACTCTTTAATTCATCTTCTTTAATTAATGAAAAATTTGGATCTAAAAATAGATGGTTCACAAAATAGCAAATATCTAATGTATCAGTCTCTTCAATCAGTGAACTAATAATTGCGTTTCTATTACAAATTTGACCATAACCACCTTTCAATTCTGGTACAACCACTTCACCATAGTAGTTGTCAGGTATCCATCCTTCTTTAAATTCTCTAGAATAGGCACTATATACCATTAGCCAAGGTGCATATTTTTCACTACCAAAAATGTCTTTTGCATATTCCTTACAAAGTTTTACTTGCTTTGTCGGTAATTTACCTTTTTCTTTCTCAATTGCTTTTAGAGTTTTTATAGCTCCTCTATTCTGTTCAATATGATAGTATAAAAGTTTACCTTGATTAAGTGTGTTTTTGGCTAGGTTAACTATTGGTCTCATTCTTTCAAACTTAAAAATTATTAGTTTTTAATATTTTTATTTAGTTTTTCCCAGTTCAAACCTTTAAAACATGGACCATGTATCATTTCACTAAATTTCATGGCACTATGTCTCCCATTTATTTCTATTAGTTTAACGTTATTATTATTGTCAATAATGATATCCCAACCTATGCATCTTATAACTGGAATATTACTATGCATCTTTTTTACTTCTTTTAAACATTTATCGAATTGAGGCAATTCTTCACCTGCAAATGAAAATTTATTTCCAGGAAGATTTTTAGTGGATTTATAATCTGGAAAAAATGCATTATCATATAATTTTCCACTCTTTAAATGAATTGGTATTTTTATTGCTGAATCTGACCTTACATGTGTATCTTGATCACTTCCAAATCTTAAATAACTTGATTTAACATCTATACTACCAAAATCATCACAGGTAGAAGTGAAGCGAATAGTAGCTACAGAGGATTCAGAAAATTTAGAGAAAAATGAATGTTGCTGAATATAACTTTGAAAGACACCATTACCTAATTTTTTTATAAGACTAATGTTAAAGGAATTTTCATCGAAAAAATATATACCTTCACCTCTTTGAGTATTTTCCAACTTATAAACTATTTTCTTGTTTTCTTGAAAAAGGAAATTTTTTAATTCATTTTCTTTTATTATCTCCAAGTCTATGGCAAAAAATAGACCATTCACATAAAAGCAAATATCTAAACTATCAGAAACTTTTAATAATTTGTTTAATATAGCATTTCTCTCGCTCAAGAAGCCATATTGACCATTAATATTTGGAATAACTACCTCTCCATAATAATTATCTGGTATCCAGCCTTCTTTAAATTCTCTTTGGAAAGCTGAATAAACAAACAGCCAAGGAGCATATTTTTTACTACCTAATACGTCATTTGCATAATCTATACATAAGTTTTTTATTTTTGGATCGAGATTTCCTTTTTCTATTTCTACAGTTTTTAAAACATTCATAGCTGTTTGATTTCTTTCTCTATGGTATAAATAGTTCCTGCTTTTTTCAATTGCATTTTTGGCAGTATTGATTAATGGTCTCATATAATTTTTAAGTTTTAGATTGTAATTGCACTAGTTTGAAATTTCTAAAAGCATATTCTCATAATCATTAATAATTTTAGCTTTATTATATTTTTTGAATACTGAATCTCTAACCATTTCCCTATTCCAATCCTTAGATAAAGCTTCTTGAGTTTTTATTATAAATTCATTTTCACTGTCTACTAAAAATCCATTAACTCCATCTTCAATAACTTCATTTAAGCCACCAGGCGCCCTAAAAGCAATAACAGGTGTGCCGACAGAGCAGCTTTCAATTAAACCGTTTGGTAATCCTTCAGAATAAGATCCCATGAGGTAAATATCACTTCGGGATAGGTGAAGAGGGACTTCTTTTGTAAAAGGAATATGTGTTATTTTGTCTCTGATACCTAGTTTTTCAGCTAGATTCAATATATTTTCTTTTTCTACGCCATCACCAATAATTGTATATTGATATTTAAAATCTAATTTTGAAATAGCATTAAGTATTCTCTTATGTCCCTTGTTTTTTGAAATTCTTGCAACCGTTATAAATTTAATTGTGTTGTTTGCTCTATTTTTTTTTGGCTTCAATTGGAAATTGTCGGTAATTGGATTATTGATAATTCTAAGTTTATCTACAGATATTTTAGAATTATATTTCATATCATTATACATATCTTTAGATTGGCAGAGAATTATATCTAATAATTTATAACCATAGCCAAGTGGTTTACGTATCTTATTTCGTATTTTCCTTTTTAAGGATTTATTCTTTTCGGAAAGAAATTTTTTATCTTCAATACTTACAATTGTATGTCTTCCCACAAATGTAATTTTAGGAAATAATACGGAAATAAAACCCATAAATGAATTTAAATGAGAAATGGCACTAATGACAACATTAGGTTTATGTTTGTTCAAAGTAAGTATTATATCAAATATAGAATGTAAAACTCTTTTTTTGTTGAGATATCTAACGTTAATTCCAGAAATTGGATATCTACTATCTTTCTCATATCCAATAACTATTAATAAAACATCAAATTTATCTTTATTTAAATTTTGAGAAATAAATGACATAACTCTTTCTGCTCCACCTGCAAACAAAGTGGGTATAACAAAAAATACTTTTATTTTATTGTTCATTATCGGTTGCTATTTTTAATTGTTGTCCAAATTTAAGGTCGCATTCTTCTTGGGTGAATTTTTGAAAGCCCGACGCATGGTGAAAAGTTATTTCTCCAAAATAGATATTTCCTTTTACTAAATAAAAATCTACTCTAACATAGGTAAAATCTTCTGCCAATTTCTCAGCAAGTTTTTTCATTTCATCAAAATTGTTAGGTTTTTGCAGTTTTTTACCATTGGGTCTGCCCCATTCACAAGGTATAAGTTGCCAATCTTTATCATACAAGTTTCTGGTGCGTTTATCAGAATGGCGATCAAAATCAATCATAACAAAAGCAAATTTTCCATTAAAACAATGGAATTTGTAGTCATCTGGTATACTTCCATCCTCGTAGGTTAGTAACTTCTCGACTACAATCCTTGGTTCTATATTTTTGTATTGCCACTCTATAGTACTATAATAGTGATTTTCTTTTAAGGACCTCTTAAAGCGCTTTCTAGTGGCCTTCCAATTAATTTTGGATGCTTCTCTTACAATGACACCTCCTGAACTGTTATGATTGGCTTTAATTATATAATTTTTATCAGGTAGATTTTCAGGTTTTAAATCTTCAGGATTATTGGTGTGGTATAGTAATGGTATTAAATATTTCTTCCCTATTTTTTTTTCCACATAATCTCTAACTTTGTATTTGTCTGCAACAATTGTATGCAGATCTTTTCTGTCATAAAGCTTTAGCCAATTTATTTTTTCATTTAAGGTTTGAGGGTTGTCTAGATTAAGGGAATAACCCATATGTCTTTTAAAGCTTCTTTTAATAATTATTTCATCAGGGATGACTTTAAGCCCAAACTCATATAATCTATAAAAAGGTCTTGTTATTAGATAACCTAAATCAGATTTTCTGTAAATATCAGAAATTCTATTTCTTAAAGTTTCACCTTCTTGATTATACATGTTTGATTATTTTTTTGATATCCACATTACCAATAACTTTAGCTGGTACACCAGCTATGACTGTGTTTTCTTGATTAAAAGATTTATTGACTACAGCATTTGCTCCAATCGCAGTATTGTTTGCAATGGTAATATTGCCATATATTTTTGCACCAGGTGCAATGTAAACATTATCTCCCAATTGAGGAGCTTCTTTTTCTCCTCCAGAAGCACCAATATTTACACATGCATGCATTCTACAGTTTGATCCTACTCTAGAATTTCTATTAATGACTATAGTGCCGTAATGCTGTCTCTTATACACATCTCCGAGCCCACGAGACAGGCAGAAATCT
>OLHK01000488.1_pt1 | contig 10868 bp, 9 predicted proteins | sample 1609371 | NCBI WGS metagenome assembly OLHK01 (sample SAMN05416779, study PRJEB24817) | seawater metagenome | isolation source: Sea water | place: Canada:Atlantic | collected 2013-11
CGAGATTTCTGCCTGTCTCGTGGGCTCGGAGATGTGTATAAGAGACAGATTTAAACCAGCTTAAGAAATTATCAAGAAAATACAGTAAGCTTACAGTAGTGGTTATGGACGACCCACATTTACTGGAAGCCATAGCTATCGTAAAACACAAACTGAAATGTGAAGTCCAATTAATCTTTTCATTCCACGGTTTCGATTTAAATATCGATTCAAAAACTATTGCTGAAGTTGATAAAATTCTTTTTCTATCAAAAACAGGACTTGAAAAAAGCAAACTAAACTATCAAAATTTTCCAAAAGCCATGGTGGTAGGCAATGCTGTGAATTCAAATTTATTTTATCCTCTACGTGCTTCAGAATTCGTAAACGAAAGAAAAAGAATGGGCTATTCCGAAACAGACGAAATTCTCATTTGGATGGCAAACGACCGTCCCAAAAAAGGCTTCCACATTTTTAAATCCGTGGCAGAAAATTTACTCAGAAATGTCGAAAACCTCAAAATTCTAATCATTGGTTCAAATCAAACCATAGACCACATTAACGTAAGGTCTGTTGGTAGAGTAAAAAATACAGAAGTTGCTTTATATCTGCAAATTGGCAACTATTATATATTTACTACACTTTATGAAGAAGGCTTTGGCTTATCCATGATAGAAGCTCTAAAATGCGGTAGTGCAGTCATAGCTTCAAATCGCGGAGCGGTTCCAGAGGTGTTACATAATTTAAAACAAACCTATTTAATTGATGAGGTTGAAAAAACCGATTCATGGATAGAATCTTTTAACTTAGCAAGAACAAACAGTAACTTTGGCAAAAATAGATTAACCAAAGATTATACTGATAACATTTGGAATTATGAAGATTGGGAAGCTAAATTTAAAAACGCAATAAATTAGATTATGTTTATAATAGCAGAAATAGCCCAAGCACATGATGGCAGTCTTGGTATGGCTCATGCGTATATTGACGCTGTTTCCAAAACAGGCTGTGATGCCATAAAATTCCAGACCCATATTGCTGAAGCAGAAAGCAGTATTCATGAACCATTTAGAGTTAAATTTTCAAAACAGGATAAAACACGTTTTGATTATTGGAAACGAATGGAGTTCACTTTAGAGCAATGGAAAGACATAAAAGCACATTGTGACGACGTAGGTCTGGAGTTCATAAGTTCACCATTTAGCAATGCAGCCGTGGACTTGTTGGAGGAGGTTGGTGTAAAACGTTACAAAGTGGGTTCTGGAGAAATAAACAATTTTTTATTACTGAATAAAATTGCACAAAGTGGAAAGCCAGTAATACTATCTTCAGGAATGAGTTCTTTTGCAGAATTGGACGAAACCACTGCCTTTTTAAATGAGAAAAACGTCGAATTCTCAATCTTACAATGCATCACATCATACCCAACGAAACCAGAGCAGTTTGGGCTGAATGTAATTCAGGAATTAAAGAAAAGATATGAGGTGCCAATTGGGTTTTCAGACCATTCTGCAACGATTGAAGCTTGTGTAGCAGCAACGGCGTTTGGTGCTGAGATTTTAGAATTTCATGTAGTTTTTGATAAAGAAATGTTTGGCCCAGATGTGTTGTCATCGTTAACTATGTCTGAAACTGAGCAATTGGTTAAAGCCGTTAAAAACATTGAAACCGCATTAAAAAACCCAGTTGATAAAAGTGACAATTCACAATTTGAACCCTTAAAACAAATTTTTGAAAAATCTCTGTCAGTAAATAAAGATTTACCAAAAGGTCACAGTATTACTTTCAACGATTTAGAGGCAAAAAAACCAAAGGGTTTCGGTATTTTAGCGAGCGAATTTCAATCGGTTATCGGCAAAAAACTGAAAAAAGATATGACGAAATGGGATTTTTTAAATGAAGAAGATTTAGAAAATGAATAAACGGAAGATTTGTGTTGTGATAACGGCAAGACCATCTTATAGTCGAATTAAAACGGCATTGTTGGCCATAAAAAATCACGAAAAGCTAGAACTACAATTAGTCGTTGCAGGTTCGGCTCTGTTGGGACGTTATGGCAATGCAGTAGATTTTATTGAAAAGGACGGCTTTAAAATAGATGAAAAAGTCTTTATGGTTTTGGAAGGGGAAAATCCTACCTCAATGGCAAAAACAACAGGTTTGGGGGTTATGGAACTCGCAAATGTATTTTATAAATTACAGCCAGATGCGGTAGTTACAATTGCAGATAGATTTGAAACCATAGCAACTTCAATAGCAGCATCATACCAGAATATTCCATTAATTCACATACAAGGTGGTGAGGTTACAGGAAATATTGATGAGAAAGTAAGGCATGCCAACACTAAATTAGCAGATATGCATTTGGTAGCTTCTGAAGATGCAAAAGACCGTGTCATTAAATTAGGTGAAGAACCAAAATCGGTGTTTAATACAGGCTGTCCATCTATAGATTTGGCAAATGAAGTAAAGCAAAATCCCGATTTAGATTTTAATCCTATTGAAAAATATGGTGGTGTTGGCGAAAATATTAATTGGCAAGATGGTTATTTGGTTGTGATGCAACATCCCGTTACAACCGAATATAATTCAGCAAAAAGCGATGTTACAAAAACCTTGGAAGCCGTTCACCAATTAGATATGCCTACCTTTTGGTTTTGGCCAAATGTAGATGCTGGCTCAGACGGAACATCTGCTGGTATAAGACGTTTTAGGGAAATTAAAAATCCAAAAAACATAAGATTTTTCAAAAATATGCAACCTTTGGATTTTTTGAAGCTGCTTAAAAACAGCAAATGCTTAATTGGTAACTCAAGTGCTGGTATAAGGGAATGTTCGTTTTTGGCAGTGCCAACCGTGAACATTGGAACACGGCAAAATAGACGCCAACGAGGCTCAAATGTCATTGATGTAGATTACAACAAAGCCGAAATTAAAACTGCAGTATTTAATCGATTAAAAGCTAAAAATATCATTGCAGAAACCATTTATGGAACAGGAGATTCAGGGAAGTTAATAGCTAATATTCTTGCTGAAGAACCACTTCAATACAAAAAAACAATTGTATATTAATGAAGACTTTAGCTATAATTCCTGCAAGAGCTGGTTCAAAAGGCGTACCTAAAAAAAATATTAGAGAAATTGCTGGCAAACCCCTTTTGGCCTATGCTATTGAGACTGCAAAAGCGTCAAAATTAATTACAAAAACTATTGTTTCAACGGAATCGGATGAGGTTATCGAGGTTGCCAAGACCTATGGCTGTGAGGTTTTAAAACGAACCGAAAAAAATGCCCAAGACCACTCTTTGATAGATGATGTAATAAAAGAGATTTTAGAAAAGCTGAATGAAGATTTTGATATCATTATGTTGCTTCAGCCCACTGCACCAATTCGGGAAGCTGAGGATGTGGACAAAGTCATCAAAATGTTTATTCAAGATAAGAATACAGAATGCGTTGTTTCCGTTGTACCACTTGGAGATATTCATCCTGCACATATGTACACTTTAGATAATGCACAAAACATGGAGTCACTTGAGGAAGATGGCGAAAGAAAACGAAGGCAGGATTTAAATCCATTTTACATTAGAAATGGATGCATCTATGCTATAAAACAAAATATATTCAAGAAAAACGGTAAAATAATTCACGATAAAAAGAAAGCCTATGTGATGCCAGAATTAAGATGGGCAAACATAGATACCGAAAGGGATTTTTTAATGATCGAAGTCTTGATAAAACAGTGGAAAAAAGGACTGCTATAACTTAGCTGAATTTTCAATTAAATATGAAGACTAAAGTCATTGCGATTGTTGTACCTGATGGAGTTGGTGTTAAAAATTACCTCTATTCAAGCTTGTTAAGTCATTTGGGAGAATCTTCAAAAATAATTATTTGGTCACCTTTGCCAGAAGCTGCGTTTGAGGAAGTAAAACATCTTCATAATATTGAAATCTATTACAAACAACTAAAATTATATCCAGAACCCGTTTTAACACGACTTTTTAGAGAAGCAGCAACATACGCAAGACTTAATTACAACGCAAAAAAAACAGACAACCGAAGTATTCTTTTAAATTGGAGACGTAAAAAAGGCAATTTCAAATTACGTAGCTTATATAAAGCGGCAGGATTAATTGGGAATTTGACAAAGTTAGATTATTCTAAAATTTTAAAATTAGAGAAAAAAAGCAAATCAAATTGGTCACCTAAAATCATTGACCATTATAAAACAGAATTAAAAGCCCTAAAAACAGACTCAATTTTTTTCACTCACCAACGCGTCGCGAGTTTAATGCCCATTTGCATAGCGGCACAACAGTTAAATATAAAATCCACAACTGCCATATATTCTTGGGACAACCCGCCAAAAGCACGACTTAATATTCAAACAGATTTTTATCTTTTATGGTCCAATTGGATGGAAAAGGATATGGCTATATTTTATCCTGAAATAAAACCGGAGCAACTCAAAATAGTTGGCACACCACAATTTGAATTTTATAAACAAGAAAATCGAATAACAAGTAGAACCCAATTCGCTGAAACATACGGTTTAGACCCAAATAAAAAATGGATTTGCTTCAGTGGTGACGATGTTTACACCTCACCACACGACCCAAATTATTTGAATGATATTGCTGAAAGCATTTCAAAAATGAATGAATCTATTCAGTTAATTTTCAGAAGATGTCCTGTTGATTTTTCAGAAAGATACGATGAGGTTTTGGAGAAATTTAAAGACCTGATTATTCCAATAGACCCAATCTGGCATACGGATTCCGAGGCTTGGGTTGGTTATTTTTCAAAATTGGAAGATGTGGATTTACAGGTTAATTTGGCATACCATTGCGAAGGAGTCATCAATTTGGGCAGCACAATGGCATTGGATTTTGCTACCTTTGACAAACCATGTCTGTACCTAAATTATGATACGGTACAAGACCCAAATTGGAGCACGGAAAACATTTACAATTACCATCATTTTAAATCCATGGGAAATTTGGAAGCTGTGGGCTGGATAAATAATAAAGCTGAAATTTCAGAGAAAATCAATTTGCTTTTAAATGAAAAGGATAAAGTTGGTAAAGACAGAAAAAAATGGCTTGAAAAAATTGTATTAACACCAATTGAAGATAATGCCAAAAACATCGCAAATAGTTTAACATAATGCACATTTGTTTTATATCGAGTGAATATCCTATATGGAAATCTGGTGGAGTTGGCAGTTTTTTGCAAACATTCGGTAGGGCTTTGTTGCAAAAGGGACACAGAGTTTCAATAGTTGGAATTGGTGAAACTAAGGAAGAAGTTCAAATAAATGATGAGGGAGTTGAAATTTATAGACTTCCAATTTCAAAAGTGAAAGTGGGCAAGTTTCTTTTCAACACAAAAAAAATTAATGCGAAGATTTCAGAAATCAACAAACAGAATAAAATAGATATTGTTGAATCTGCCGAAATGGGATTGGTATTCATCAACAAAATTCCATCCATAAAATACGTAATTCGTTTGCATGGAGGTCACCACTTTTTCGCGGAATCCGAAAACCGAAAAATCCATTGGTGGCAAGGCTTAAAGGAAAAAATGAGCTTTAAAAAAGCTGATGGATTTATTGCCGTTTCGGAATATGTGAAATCACATACGCAAAAATATTTATCATTCAGAAACAATCCTGTTGAAATTATTAATTACCCGATAAATACAGAGCTTTTTGCACCATTGCGAAATGTAAATGTTGACCAAAATAAAATCACATTTGCAGGCACAATTTGCGAGAAAAAAGGCATCAGACAGCTTATCGAAGCGATGGCTTTGCTAATAGAAAACTACCCAGATTTAAAATTACATGTTTACGGTAGAGAGTGGTTTTACAAAAATGGAAGCTCTTATACGGAAATGCTAAAAAACAATTATGATTCCATAATTGATAAATGCGTAAAATTCCACGGAGTCATACCTTTTAATGAATTGCCAAGAAAATATGCAGAAGCTCGCATTTGCGTATTTCCATCGCATATGGAAACACAAGGATTGGTGGCACCAGAAGCTATGGCTATGAAAAAGCCTGTGGTGTTTTCGGAATTTGGTCCAGGACCAGAAACTATTGAAAACTATAAAACAGGTTTACTTTGCAATCCACATGATAAAAATGACATTGCCGAAAAGATTTCATGGTATATCGAAAATCAGGAAAAGATTGAAACAATAACAACCAATGCTAGAGATTTCGTAATGGAAAAATTCAATTTGAATAAAATTCTGGATAAAAATATTGACTTTTACAAAAGTTTAAGTGCATAGAAACAGAAGATGAAACTGGCCATATTTACATTAGTTGAACATATTGAGAATGATGGCAAATACTATGGCTATGCACCTTATGTGAGGGAAATAGATTTATGGAACGCTCATTTTAATGAGGTTTTGGTTGTGGCACCTGTTTCAAAGAAAAATAAAATTGATGCGCTCACTATTCCGTATCAACATTCTAATTTGGAAGTTATAGATGTTCCCGTTTTCAATATAAAATCAATTGGGAGTATTTTTAAATTACTCTTTTCACTGCCAAATATGATTTTTAAAATGGTTCGTGCCATGCGACAGGCAGACCACCTTCATTTTAGAAGTCCAAGTAACATTGCAGCTGTTGCTGCTGTAGTTCAGATTTTTTTTCCAAATAAGAAAAAAACCATGCGCTATACTGGAAATTGGGACCCAAATAGCACACAGCCTATAGGTTATAAATTTCAAAAATGGTTGCTTTCAAATTCATTTTTAACAAAAAATATGACTGCTTTAGTTTATGGTAATTGGCCAAATACGTCTAAAAATGCGAAGCCTTTTTTTGCGGCGACATTCAATAATTCTGAAAAAGAAGATTTTGTTGTACGGTCTTATAATTCAGAATTAAAATTTGTGTTTTTAGGTGCTCTGGTTGCAGGAAAACGGCCGCTTTTGGCAATTCAAATTGTTGAGTTGCTTTTAAGCAAAGACTTAAGTTGTACCTTGCATTTTTATGGCAATGGCATTCTGAAAGATGAATTACAAGACTATATTTCAACCAGAAACTTAGAAAAAAATATTTTTCTTTACGGAAACAAGGATAGAAATGAAATTAAGGAAGCATTACAGCAAAGTCACTTTACAATTTTGCCTTCAAAAAGTGAGGGTTGGCCAAAGGCGTTGGCGGAAGGTATGTTTTTTGGGTCAATTCCTATTTCAACAAAAATATCATGTGTGGATTGGATGTTGGGTTATGGCAAACGCGGTATTTTAATTGAACCTAATGCAGAATTGGCAGTCGAAAAAATTTTAAAAGTTTTAAGAGAAGAAAGATTAAGCGAGATGGCAAAAGCTGCCCAAAAATGGTCCCAAAAATATACTGTTGAAAAACAGAAAATAGAAATTGAAACGATTCTAAAAAACTAATGCGCGTACTACAACTCATAGATACTTTGGAAGCAGGTGGCGCAGAACGTTTGGCAATAAACCTTGCGAATGTTTTGGTTGATGAAATTGATAAATCATTTTTGTGCGCAACAAGAGCAGAGGGAATTTTAAAAGCAACCATTTCCAAAGATGTTGGATATTTGTTTCTCGAGAAGAAAAAGACTTTAGATTTACGAGCTGTAACTAAACTGAAATCGTATATTAACAAAAATGATATTAACATAATCCATGCACATTCCACATCTTTTTTTCTAGCAACCCTTGTAAAGTTTTTAATGCCCAAACTACAATTGATTTGGCATGATCATTATGGAGAAAGTGAATCTGTTAAAAAAAGACCAAAAACGATACTTAAAATCTGTTCACGTTATTTTAACCATGTTTTTTGTGTCAATCAACTATTGCTAAATTGGGGCAAAGAAAATCTTAAATGCAACAGCGTCACCTATCTTCAGAATATAGTTTTGCTTAAAGAAGCGACAGAGGTAACTTACCTAAAAGGCGAAGAGGAAAAGAAAATTCTGTGTTTGGCCAACTTAAGACCACAGAAAGATCACTTTACATTACTAAAAGCATTTGAAGAGGTGGTTAAAAAATATCCTAAATGGACGCTACATCTTGTTGGCAAGGATTTTAAAGATGCCTATTCAAAAGAAATTAAGAATTATATATATACTAGCAATTTGCAAAACAACGTTTTTTTATACGGAAGTTGTCCTGATATAAAACACATTTTATCTCAAAGTAATATTGGAGTATTATCTTCTAAATCCGAAGGCTTACCGATTGCGTTGCTCGAATATGGAATAGGAAAACTTGCCGTTGTTGCCACAAATGTTGGCGATTGTAAAATGGTTGTGGATTCATCTCAAGTAGGAACTTTAGTTAAACCTCAAAGTCCTATTGAAATACAAAACGCATTAATTTCTTATATTAAAGATGAAAAGAAAATGAATGCAGCAGCAAATGCATTGCATAAAAAAGTTGAATATAATTTTTCTAAGGAAAGTATCCTAGTAGAGTTACTAACTGTTTATAAAAGGTGATGGTTTGGGGTTAAAACGAATAAAAAAGCAAATTAACCAAAACAATAGGGATCATTACATTTCCTTAATTGCTTTGCATATCGTTATCGCTTTATTAATACACTTTATTCCTTTTTTTTCTAAAATTTATTTTGTTGGTCTAATAATTTATTTTTTTTTCAGAATCTTATCTGCTAACATCTCAAAGAGGCCAAAAGAGGTCTTGATAGCATGTTGCTACATTGTTGGGGCAGAGGTTTTATTAAGAATGACTTCTGGTACTTTTTTCTACGAATCAGCCAAGTATTTAGTGATTTTATATGTTTTAACAGGTGTTTTTTCCAATGGAATTTCTAGCAAAGCTTTTTCATATTTTTTTTATTTGGTTTTTTTAATACCCTCAATTTTTGTCGCATATATCAATTTAGGTTTTGATTCTAATTTTAGAACAAATGTAGCGTTTGTATTGAGTGGCCCTTTTTGCTTAGGACTTTCAGCGTTATACCTCTATAATAAGAAAATTATGATGCGAGAGGTTTTGCAGGCTTTAAAATATTTAAGCCTACCAATAATTTCAATGACAATATATTTGTTTCTGTATAATCCAAGTGTCAAGGATGTTTTGAGAGGCACTGAATCAAATTTTGAGGCTTCAGGAGGTTTTGGACCTAATCAAGTGGCTACAATTCTAGGTTTGGGAATGTTTGCTTTAGTGGTACGTTTGTTTATGAAGTCTCCCAATTTATTTTTAAAAATTTTAAACGCCTTATTGTTAGGCCTTATTAGTTATAGAGGAATTATTACGTTTAGTAGAGGCGGCATTTTTGCGGGAATTATAATTATTACTGTATTTCTCTATTTTCTATTTAAAAAATCTTCGCATAGACAAAAAAGTAGAATCATCTATTCTTTTATATTACTTGGTATTTTAGGTGCTTCAGTATGGATTATAAGTTCTACACAAACCGAGGGCTTAATTGATAAACGTTATGCAAACCAAGATCCTCTTGGTAGGGAAAAAGAAGATTTATCCACAGGAAGGGTAGATTTGTTTTTGGACGATTTACAAGGATTTATTCAAAATCCCTTTGTTGGGGTTGGAGCTAATGGAGCTAAAGAACTACGACTACAAAAAGGACAAGGTTTAAAGGCATCTCATAATGAAATTAGTAGATTATTGTCTGAGCACGGTATGTTTGCATTATTTATATTATTGATTTTAATATTTACACCTTTGATTTTTAGACTTAACAATAAAAAAAATATATTTTTCTATGCTTTACTGGGATTTTGGTTTTTAACTATTAACCACTCGGCTATGCGAATAGCTGCACCAGCTTTTATATATGCTTTAGCACTTTTAAATGTTCAATATGAAAAACGTCCTATACGTAGGAAACGCATTATCTGGCAAAGGTAAAACCGTTACACCTATAGAAACATTGAGTGAGCATTTAAGAGAAATATGCCACGTTAAAATTGCTTCTCGTAAAACAAATATTGTTTTGAGACTGTTGGATATGATTTATCTTGTTCTAAAAAATAGATATTGGACAGATGTGGTTCTTATCGACACATATAGCACGCTAAACTTCAATTACGCAGTAATAATCAGTGGTATTTGTAGAGCGTTTAAAATTGAATATATTCCAATTCTTCATGGTGGAAACTTAGAAAACAGATTGAAAAATTATCCCAAATTAAGTGCTTCACTATTTAAAAACGCAAAATGCTTAGTGTCTCCTTCAAAATTTTTAAAATCAAAATTTGAAGCTTATGGTTATTCCAATGTTATTTACATTCCAAATTGTATTGAGTTGAATAATTATAAATTTCAACACAGGGAGATAGAAAACATAAAATTACTTTGGGTACGCTCGTTTTCCGAAATATATAATCCCAAATTAGCGGTTATGGTATTGGAGACGTTGATTGCAAAAGGACATAAAGCAGAGTTAACAATGGTTGGGCCAGATATTGATGGTTCATTGATTGAAGTTGAAAATTTAGCAAGAGAAAAGAATCTCAGGGTCAACTTCACTGGTAAGCTATCTAAAAAAGATTGGATTGCTTTATCGCAACAACATAATATATTTATAAACACTACCAATTTTGATAATATGCCTGTTAGCGTTATTGAGGCTATGGCATTAGGGCTTCTGGTTGTATCCACAAATGTTGGAGGATTACCTTATTTGATTGAAAATAACAAAGAAGGTTTTTTAGTGGAGCCCAACAATGCTGATGCTATGGTGAATTCTATTTTACAACTAAAAAAGGATAATAGGTTTAAAAATACTTTAGTAGTCAATGCCAGAACAAAAGCCGAATCTTTTGATTGGGAATCCGTTAAACAACAATGGAACTGTCTCTTATACACATCTCCGAGCCCACGAGACAGGCAGAAATCTC
>OLHK01000489.1_pt1 | contig 10857 bp, 13 predicted proteins | sample 1609371 | NCBI WGS metagenome assembly OLHK01 (sample SAMN05416779, study PRJEB24817) | seawater metagenome | isolation source: Sea water | place: Canada:Atlantic | collected 2013-11
GCTCGGAGATGTGTATAAGAGACAGCATTCAAATACATAGTAATTTCATTGATTGCTGTATTCTTAACTTTCTTTTTGCATGAAGGTGCTCATTATATAATGGGTGAGTTATTAGGTTATAACATGTGGTTTAGCATCAATAGAGTTGGCTTGGCAGAAGGACAAAATTATAACGAAGAGTGGCATAGACAATTAGTAGCCATGGCAGGTCCATTAATTACAATAATACAAGCAATTGTCTTCTTTATTATTCTTAAGAAAACAAAAAATATAAAATGGTACCCTTTTATATTTATTACGGTCTTAATGCGATTGTTTGCAGCAGTAATTAGTGGGTTTATAAACCCTAATGACGAAGCCAGAGTAAGTCTATGGTTGGGTATTGGAAAAATGACCTTACCTATAATAGTGAGTTTAGGTCTTATATACGTATTAATAAATGCTAGTAAAACACTTAATTTAAAATGGAAATTCAACATCATAACATACATAGTTTTGAGTTTGGGCATAACTTCCGTTGTATTTTTAAATCAATATTTCATCAAATAATCAAATCAATCAAAAAATGAACAGTTTTAAATTTAACAAAAAACACCTATGAAGATAGAAAACACAAAAGCACAAATGCGTAAAGGTGTGTTAGAATATTGCATCCTATCCATACTTAAGGATGAAGATGCCTATGTTGCCGAGATTTTGGCCACACTTAAAGACGCAAAAATGCTTGTTGTAGAAGGAACCATATATCCGCTATTAACAAGATTAAAAAATGCTGGATTGCTCAGTTACCGCTGGGAAGAATCTACATCAGGACCACCAAGAAAATATTATGGTCTTACAGAAACAGGAAAATTGTTTCTCAACGAATTAAACACTACTTGGAGTGAACTACAAAATGCAGTAAACCTAGTAACAAGCACAAAAACACCAAAAAAATGAATAAAACAGTCAATATAAATTTAGCAGGTACTTTCTTCCATATAGACGAAGATGCATACCTAAAATTATCACGCTATCTTGAGGCTATAAAACGTTCATTTACAGATTCTCAAGGTCGTTCTGAAATTATATCGGATATAGAAGCACGTATTGCCGAGTTATTTACTGAACGTATACAAAATGATAAACAAGTTGTTAATATTAAATTGGTTGACGACGTTATTTCTATAATGGGACAACCAGAAGATTACCTTGTTGATGACGAAATATTTGAAGACGAACCTCAGCCCAAGCAAAATTACAGACCCAGACCAACCAAAAAGTTATACAGAGATACAGATAACTCTTATATAGGTGGAGTTTCTGCAGGATTAGGTCATTATTTGGGTATAGATGTTATTTGGGTACGCCTACTTTGGTTACTGCTCACAATTGGTTCTGGAGGAACATTCATTTTTATTTACCTCATCTTTTGGGCTCTCGTACCAGAAGCTCAAACCACAGCTGAGAAACTAACCATGACTGGTGATGCTGTGAACATCAGTAACATTGAAAAAAAAATTAAAGATGGAATTGATTCGGTTTCAGAACATGTAAAAAATGTAGATCTCAAAAAACACGGAGATAAAATAAAGGAAGGATTTGACCATGTATCTGATAATATTTCAGAATCCGTTAAAAATGTTGATTTTAATAAACAGGGAAGTCGGCTAAAATCTAGCTCACAAACCTTTTTTGATGGTATTGGAAACATTTTAATGTTCTTCTTAAAAGTAGCTGCCAAATTTGTTGGTATTATACTAATTATTGTTGGCATTAGTGCTTTAATTGGACTTATTGTAGCATTCTTTACCGTTGGCGTAACTGATGCTATACATTTTCCACCAATGGATTTTCTCGATGCTGCAAACGCTGCGAATATTCCTATTTGGTTAATGTCAATGTTATTGTTCTTTGCTATTGGAATACCGTTTTTCTTTGTATTCTACTTAGGTCTAAAGATTTTAGTCAACAATTTAAAATCAATTGGTAATGTTGCTAAATTCAGCCTTTTAGGTCTATGGCTAATGGCAATAATTGGGTTAGTAATAACAGGTATAAAACAAGCTACCGAACATGCTTTTGATGCAGAAATTATTTCAAAAAATGAATTAAATATAAAAGCCAACGACACTTTAAAAATTAGTATGGCAGGTTTTGGTCGCTACAACAACTATTATTACAGTGATAGTAATAGTTTTAGGCTAAAAGAAGATGATAATGGTCGTAGCATTGTGTCTTCCGACACAAAACTAATTGTGTATTCTACAACAGACTCAATGGCCAAAGTTACAATTGTTAAAGAGGCTAACGGTAGTAATTATAATGTCGCTAAAGAGCGTGCAAAAAATATTAATTATAACTACAGTTTTTCAAACAATGAATTAAAGCTAGATAGTTATCATACTACAGATGCTAAAAACAAATACAGCGACCAAGAAGTTAGGGTTATAGTTTATCTTCCTGAAGGAGCTATACTTTATACAGATCAAAACACAAGAAGATATCAAAGAAGAGGTTACAATAATTACATGAGTATTATATCTAATACAAAGGATGGTCATTACTTAAAAGTCTTGGATGGTGATGTGGAATGTTTAAACTGCGATACAGAAATTGAAGAAAATAACGAAATAGATGAAACCTCTACTGAAAAAGATTCGTCAAAGAAGGAAAAAGCAGCAATAAGTGTTGATCTAAACAAAGATGGAGTTGATATAGAATTTAATGACAATTGAGATATAAAATTCAACAATTCATCAATTTATAGTTTGAATCACAGATAATTAAAACTAATTTTGAATTAAATAATCAATCAATAAAAACAAAAATCATGAGCACATTAACACGATTAATCATTACTAGCGTTATAGGAATTATGATGCTATCCTGTAATTTTTCAATGAATTTAGGACCAGGAGTAGATGGTGACAGAAACGTTGTTTCATCAAATCGAAACATTTCAGAAGATTTTGAAAACATCAAAGTAAGTGAAGGGTTAGATCTATACATTACACAAGGAAATTCTGTTTCCCTTAGTGTTGAAGCAGATGAAAATTTGCAAGACATAATAATCACTGAGGTTGAAAATAATACCCTTAAAATCCACACCTCTGAAAACATCAGAAATGCAGCTTCAAGAAAAATTATGCTAAATATTAAAGATATTAAAAGCATTAAAGCTACTAGCGGAAGTGATGTTTATTCAACCAACACAATTAAAGTAAATGAATTGGATTTAACCACAACAAGTGGTGCAGACATGGAGTTAGAAATAGATACTAAAAATTTAAAGTGTAAAGCCACAAGCGGAAGCGATATGAAATTACGTGGAAAAACAGATTTCTTTACAGCAGAAGCAACAAGCGGTAGTGATATTAAGGCTTCTAATCTAAAAGCAGTCACAGCAGATGTTAAAGCTACGAGCGGAGCAGACATTTCTATCGATACCAGCAAAGAAATAACAGCAAGAGCAACAAGTGGTGGAGATATAAAATACTCTGGCAACCCAGAAAAAGTTAACTCATCCGATAGTTCTTCGGGTAGTGTTAGAAAAGAATAATTCAATCAATCAATAATTCAATCAATCAACGAATGCTGAATTAATTTTCAGACCCAAACCCAAATAGTTAAGATATAACATCTTACTATCACTTTTAACCAATCAATCAAACTGAACCCAGTTCAGTATTTAAAGCCATTTCAAATTCAATATGTAGTTTGGGATGGTTTTTGTATATATTTGTTTTAACAACGCTGTACTGACTTTTATATTTTTCAGTAACAGATTTACAAATTAAAATGAAACAAATATTACTTATTCTGGTTTTGGTCTTTGGGGCAAATACAATTATTACCGCCCAAGACGAAAAAATTAAAGGTGATAGGAATGTTACCATTAAGCAAACCTATATAGATCCTTTTGAAACCATAATTGTTGATGGTGATTTTGAAATTGAAATTGTTTACAATAGTAAGCCTTCGGTAGAAATTGAAACAGATGATAACCTTCATGATATTATACAATTTCAAGTTGTTAATGGCACATTGACATTTGCTGAAACAATGCGTATAACATCAAAAAAAGAGTTGAGAATTACCGTAAATTATGGTGATGGCCTTAAATATATTGAAACAAGAGGTGACAGTGAAATAAGATCATTAACATCAATGGAATTGGGCAACACTGTATTGAATGTTTTAGACGATTCTAGAGCCTACTTAAATATAAATGCAAAGAATTTTGATTTTAAAAGCACAGGAAGGTCAAAGTCTAGGTTAAATTTAACTGCAGATTCCACAAAAGTAACTTTAAGTGATAACAGCAAACTCGACGCCTTAATAACAAGTAAGGTTTCAGATTTTGATTTATACCAACGTGCTGACGCAGTGATTGAAGGTAAAACCAACCGCTCCCAAATACGTTTAAGCAATTCTACAAACTTTACCGGAAAGGATTTTGTAGTAGAAACAAGCGACGTATTGTTAGAGGAAAACAGTGATTTAATACTCGCGGTAACTAAAAGTATTACAATTGCAGCTTCAGGAGATAGTGAAGTTTATCTTTATGAAAATCCAAAAATCACCCTTACTAAGCTAGAAGGCACATCAAAACTTCAGAAAAAAGAACGTTAAACAACAAAGCCGAAGTTTTTACTTCGGCTTTAGTTTTATTATAGAATTTTTTTTAATTGTAAGTAGAAGTTGCCACTTCAAAATCTGCGTCTTTAGCTGCTAAATAACGCTCAGCATCTAAAGCTGCCATACAGCCTGTTCCTGCTGCAGTAATGGCTTGTCTGTAAACATGATCTGCTGCATCTCCACTAACAAAAACACCATCTACATTTGTTTTACTTGTTCCTGGCTTTGCATTAATAATATATCCTGTTTCGTCCAAATCTAAATAATCCTTAAAAACATCTGTATTTGGTTTGTGCCCAATAGCGACAAAGAATCCTGTGGCTGGGATTTCAAATTTTTCGTTAGTTTGATTATTAAAAACCTTTACTCCCGTTACAACTTGTCCATCACCTAGAACCTCATCAGTTTCTGTGTTGAATAAAATTTCAATATTCTCAGTATTTTTCACACGACTCGCCATAATTTTAGAAGCTCTAAACTCATCTCGTCTTACCAACATGGTTACTTTTTTACAAAGTTTTGATAAATAATGTGCCTCCTCACATGCAGAATCTCCAGCTCCAACAATTACCACTTCTTGGTTTTTGTAGAAAAATCCGTCACAAACTGCACAGGCAGAAACGCCTCCTCCGAGTTGTAAATATTTTTGTTCAGATGGTAAGCCTAAATATTTTGCAGATGCTCCTGTTGAAATTATAACGGTTGAAGCATGGATTTCTGTTTCGCCATTTACCCAAACTTTATGAACATCTTCAGAAAAATCGACTTTAGTAACCCATCCATGACGTACATCGGTGCCAAAACGTTCAGCTTGTTTTTGTAACTGTATCATCATTTCCGGTCCTGTAATTCCGTCTGGATATCCTGGGAAGTTTTCAACATCATTTGTTGTTGTTAATTGTCCTCCTGGCTGTTCTCCTTGGTACATAACTGGTTCCATATTTGCTCTGGCTGCATAAATAGCTGCAGTATAGCCTGCTGGTCCCGATCCTATGATTAAGCATTTTATTTTTTCAACTGTATCCGACATATTTTTGTATTTTTTTACCACTACAAAAGTAGGATTTTTGAAAGGAAACTTACATAGAAGTTATTAACACCGTCTAAGATTTTATTAATATTATCCATAGTTCAAAAATCTTAGTTAAATTTTGTATCTTATATATATTTAACAGCTTAAATACCGATATATTATGAAACCTAAATTAGTTGTTTTTAGCTTATTGATAGTTGTATTTTGGTCTTGCAACAATACCGAGAACCAATCGACAATGAAAACTAACAGTGAGTCCCACTCAGAACTTAAAGGAACTTGGGAGCTCGTTGGGTTCTACAATTTTAAAGATAATGTTATTGTAGATTCATTTAAGGCAAATCCAAATTTTAGACAGCTTAAAATGTACACGGATACCAAAGTAATGTGGTGTAAGCACCTTCCAGCTGATTCTTCAGAATGGTTTGGTTATGGCACTTATAAATTTAAGAATGATACTTTAAGCGAAGTCTTAGATTTTGGCTCTGCGGTTATGGATGAAGTTATAGCAGAAAAGAAAAAGTTTAGATTTGAAATCACTTTAACAGAAAATCGGTTTGAACAAATTGAACTCGATGAAGAAGGAAACCGCATCTATTCTGAAAATTACAAAAGAATTGAAAAATAAAAACGAACTGCCAAGTGGCAGTTCGTTTTATTGGGTTACCACACCCTTACTAAACTAATCAAGTGAAACCGTATGCTTCAACTTAGATACTACTAAATTAAGGAACCTATACGTTTTCGTTTTGCTCTATCAAAAGGTTTTTTAGCCCAAAAGAAGTTGATCTATTTTAAAGTTAATACAGGTAGCTTGCTATATTGGGCTGGTTCTAAAATTGAATCGAATGAAATGTCATTTTTAAAAAATTCTTTGGAGACTGGGTGGGCTTTTAATTCTAACTTATTCAGGTCTTCTATACAATTCTTAGATAAATCTAAATTAAACCAATCTTTATAATTATTACCATCTAAGGCTATGGGGAATTCATTTCCTAAGTTATGCACCATCTCTAACTCATTTTCTAATGTAGATGTTATTATGCTAAAAGAATGAAAACCATCTTCTAAGGTGCTGTAGATTCCTGCTAAACCAAAAGGTTTTTTATTTTTTTCGTACACGAAAAAGGGATATACCTCTCCTTCAAAGAGATATGAGGTAAAAAATCCAGAAACGATTACAATACATCTTTGTTGATTGGCTATATCCCTAACCCAAGTTAATTTATTTAAATCTGAAAACGAAATATTCAGTGTATTTGTAAAGGTTTGAAAGCTCTTCCAATCTTCTTTATAATCTTGTGGCAAAAGTCCCCATATTGCGAGATTTGTAGATTCCATATTTTCCATTTTAATGATAGGAAGGGATGCCTCAGTTAAACCATTTATTACTGGAGTTTTCTTAAATAAAAATGGATATTTAAAATGAATATTAAATTCTTCTTCAAATTCAGTTATATCTATTGTATTTGATAATTTATAAAACATCCTTTATTTTTATTTACGTTAGCATGAATTAATATCGTTGCCTTTAATGCATTAAAAAACAACTTTTACGAAAACGCATGTATTTTTTAATAAAATGAAAATTTCTATTCATTATAAAATAAGAAAATGACCTTTAATACTAAAGGCCATTTTTCAAAAATTTTATTTTAGTTCTCTCCTCTAGTCTACTGCATCTTCAACATCGTCAGCAACGTCTTCTACGTCATCAGCGACATCTTTTGAAGTTTCTCTACAACTTGTAAAAGCTGTGGAAACCGTAAATAATAATGCAAACATTAATAATAATTTTTTCATGGTTGTTGATTTTAATTAGTAATTATTTTTTTAAAACTCCTTTTAATAAAGATAGTACAAAAAGTACTAGAAATATAAAGAAAATTATTTTAGCAATTCCTGCAGATGCTCCAGCTATTCCACCGAAACCTAATACTGCTGCAATGATTGCTATTATTATAAAAATGATTGTCCATCGTAACATATTAATTGTTTTTGGTTAGTTGGCCTGTCCTTCAAGCCTAATATAAAATTAAATCAACTTTACAATATGTATTAACCCAAAGCAATGATTTTTTAGTTCATATCAATAATTTATAATTGTAAATAAAAAAAGCACTTTATTAATGTAAAGTGCTTTTTTAGTTTTTTTACTGTTTAATGCAAATCTTCTAAAGATTTAATTCTGGAAAGCCCATTGGAAATAGTACTTTTTTGAGATTGTAAGATAGATTTTGTACTATTTGGTAAGCTTGTTTCATTTAAAACATCCTCATATTCTTCAACAGAAGCTTTCTCTCCTCTAATGGCCTCTTCTAACATGGACTCTTCATTGTCTCCCGAGAATAAATTTTTAACATCCATCCAAGTTCTATGCAGTGTACCTGTTGTACTACCACCTTTATCTACATCTTCATTAAATGTTTTAATTTCCTGTTTTAATTCATGACCAAAATTATAGCGCTCTTGTGCCTTTTCCTTAAAATAAGATTTTAAAGCTGTATTGTTTACATTTTCCGCAGCTTTCTTATAACCTTTTTCCGCATCGTAAGTTTTTTCTAATAAATCGTTTAATTTATTACCAACTTTTTCTGTATATGTACTCATTTTTTAATTCTTTAAATTAAAGGACAAATTTATTTTTAAGATGCTTGTCCCTTAACATCTTATTTAAGATAAAATTACGGAACAAATTCCCTTCACATTGTTTCAAAAAAAATCTATTTTGACTTAAAAGCACAAATTATTCAAACTTTGTTTTGGAGTTAGCTTGACCAACCCTAAGATGTTAAATCTTACTCTATTCGTTTTTTTTTGTAGTGATTTTTCACTATACGAATGCATTTAATATGTTTCCGATTTTATCTTTTTCCTTTTTTTATAATTGAAGTTTTCTTTTTGCCACTACGCTGCATGGCAAGCATAGCGTCATTAGCATGACCAAATCAAAAGGATTTACAAGATTTTAATGCTCTTTATATGGTTGATTTATTAAACTGAATTTGAAAGAAGATGCTTTCAGTTTTTTTTAATATTATCTATGCTCTTCTACATAACTTGTATATTTTTTTGCTAAATCTATTTTATCTTTTTCTGAAAAAACTTTACCGGATAGTTGAAAAAAAGCATGCTCTTCGTCCTCTAAATGGTGTTCTACCTTTTCTTTTAATTTTTTTGCGATTTTTAACCATGAAGAGGCGTCTTGCTCTGTATCTTCAAGTTGCTCTACTAACTCGTCAATTTCATGATGCTCTGCTATACCATGTCTGGCATGTTCTTGCATCATATCATTAGAAATTAATGGTTTGTAAAAATGACGTTCTTCTGCATTTGCGTGTACGTGTAACTCCGCTTTTAACTTTTTGAAAATGCTATAACGCGTTTTAGTATCGCCTGAAGTTTTAACTAATTTATCTAACAAATCTCTTTGTATATCATGGTCTTCTCTAATAGCTTCGTATATATTCATGGGTTTTTAAGAATTTATTAATATTAATTGGGAAAATGTTTAACATATCAAACCTATCTTACAATAGTAATAATTTATAGAGCACCTTATTATTGTTATTGAGCAAAAATTTACCTTAATAAATATCGTACAATATTTAAAGAATTAGTCTAACTTTACAAATATTTTTGAATTACATATGTTAATCTGTATTCCTGACATCAGTGGTTTTACACAATTTATGAGCAAAACCGACTCTGATCTTAATTCTAAGGTAATACCTGCTTTATTAAATGAAATAATTTACTCAAATAAAATAGGTTTAAGAGTATCTGAAATTGAAGGTGATGCAGTATTATTTTATAAATCAGGTACATTGCCTTCTTTGAAAAGCCTGATTGATCAATGTAAAATGTTTTATAAACAGTTTTACGAAGAGTTGGCAGCTTTACAGATTAAACATAAAAAAAGTAATGGGAGTGAACATATCCCAGAGATGCTTGGTTTAAAAATAATTTTACACTTTTCTAAAGAAGTTGATTCTGTGCAGATTGGAAAGCATATAAAACTCATTGGAGAAGATGTTATAATTGCACATAGGTTATTAAAGAATGAAATTTCTGATGATGAGTACTTGTTACTCTCTGACGAATTGCTGTCTCAATATAGTTTTGAAAATTTAAACACTAAACTTTATTGGGATGAAATTAATAACGGTGAAAATGTTTATGAGCACATAGGAAAAGTAAACTATAAATTTATTGATTTAACTAAATTATTGAGAGAGTAACAAATGATGGAAATATCTATTAGTGCAGAGAATACAAAAAGTGTTATAGAGCAAATACATACTGAAATTGGTGGAGAACTCTTAGAACGATGGGGTGAATATACTTTGGTTGTGGATAATGCTATAGGCAAAGGTGTCATTAAACTTATACCTTTTGATTGGGGCGTAAACTTAATGAGCTACGACATTGTATTTTTTAAGGAAGTTATTTTTAAAATTGATGCCACGGAATATAACCCAATTCGGTTTATCTTCAATTTAGAAGGGGAGTTTGCACATCGTTTTGGTACAGAAAACAATGAGGAATTGATAGAACAGTTCCAAACGTTAATATTTTCTAATAAAACAGACGGTCAAAATTACCTTCATTTTAAGAAGGACATGAGGCTGAATATTAGTATTATTCAAATAATAAGAAAACAGTTTTTAAAGAAAAGAACCACAAACGTTTCAACCTTAAACAAGAAGTTACATGAGGTTTTTGAAGATACTGGTCATAATAATCAATTTGCACACCATGGCTCTCTAAATTTAAAAATGGCAGATCAAGTTAGAGCATTACACAAAATTAAATCAAAGGGTATGCTTAGAATTTTAAAAATGGAGGCTAAAGTTTACGAAATATTATCTCTACATATTCAACAATACAATACCCATTCGCGTGGTGTAGCTCTCCCAACTTCTTTGAGTAATAATGAACTCAAAAGAGTAAGAAAAATAAGCAAAGAAATACTTAAAACACCATCTAAAGATTATAGCTTAGATAGTTTGTCTTTTGAAGCGGGAATGTCTCAATCTAAACTTCAAGATGGATTTAAATTTTTATATACAAAAACAGTTACAGAATACATACGGCATGTAAGGCTAGAAATGGCAAGGGATTTATTAAAAACTACAGATTTAAATATTTCACAAATAGTATATACCTGTCTCTTATACACATCTCCGAGCCCACGAGACAGG